>PDWI01006315.1_pt1 | contig 14945 bp, 12 predicted proteins | sample 1430891 | NCBI WGS metagenome assembly PDWI01 (sample SAMN01162508, study PRJNA174530) | Oral metagenome, whole genome shotgun sequencing project. | biome: Marine environment; feature: Marine mammal; material: Swab sample of the gingival sulcus; isolation source: swab sample of gingival sulcus... | reverse complement strand
TACTCATCCCTCCCCCCTCGTTTTCAACTCGGGGTACTCCCTTCAAAGGGAGAATTAAAAGTCAAAATAACAGAAAAGTTAATTATGCAAAGCTCTACCCTTGGTGGGAGGTGCCGAGCTTGCGAGGCGGAGGGGGTATTATACTCTGATTTAGGAAAGTTACACATAGCTTATATTACTAATTATGGGTATGGTGGCAAAAAATTGTCTTATATTAGCGGTTTTAACCCCCTCCGTCTTGCTCACAAGGTCTACGACCTCGCTCGCAAGCCACCTCCCACCAAGGGAGGAATTCCGTTTATAACTTAAGTTTGACAACATTTTGACTGGCTCAACGACTGAAAAGAGTCTATTAAAGCTTCCGTACAAAAATCTAACAACGAAGAAGTGCCATCACGATGGCACATCTGTACCATAGGCTTGGCACTCGAGAACCATCGGGGTGGCACTGAGAATTTGTTCGGGAACAAACTCAAGTTCGTTCCGCTAAAAACTCCAGTCCGTTCCCGAACAAACTGAAAACGAAACAGGAAAAAAATCAAAAGCTTTTACCAAGCTAATAAAAACAAGCAGGCTGTAGCAAAGTGCTACAGCCTGCTGATGAGTAAAAATTATAAGACTAAAACCGACTATGCTCCTGCAAAGCGATAAGTAGCTTGTGTATCACGAGCCAACTCCGTAAAGAGTTTATCAATCAATCGGTCTGTTAGCTCAAGAGCAGAATCCATTCGCTCTGCCGTAAAGCTCTGCACCAGTTCTTTTGCCTTGATAGGCTGAACATCGCAAATCTGAAGGTACTCAAGCTCCATCTCTCGCTGTCTTTGCTCCGTTTCTTCTTCCCAAGCTAAATAGGCTTCTTTGATAATAGGAGCATACTTGTTGTAGTTGACCATTCCGAGAGTCTGCACCTTTCTAAATTTCCAATAAGCCGAATCCGAAGAACATTCGTTTGTCCCCTTAGTAAAAGGCTCGGTAAACTCTGTCATTCCTTGATAGAATGGAATGAAGACGCTCAAAGCTCCCATACCTAAAGCCACATAGTTAATCTCTCCGATAGGAGCAGGCAGATTAGGACGCACGTGCAAAATATGCGTTTGCGTTGTACGGAAGATAGAGACAGGGCGGAATGGTTCATTTGGATTGTTGTGCAAGTATGGATCGTGCTCCGTATCTTGATAATGAAAACGGAAGACATCTTTGATCTCTGCAATGCTTAGCTTATGATCTGGTTCTGCAAAGACAGGGAAGGTATTTTTGCTTACATCATTCTTAATCTTAGGACTCAACTTACCTTGCAAGCCCCAAACACGAGGATAGTTGTAGGTCGTATCAAGCTCAATATCTCGGATATAAGCTTCATGGAAGTCAAATGCCCCCTTACTTGGATCGTAGAGTTTATGCTCAATAGCAAACTCAATCAAGTCTGCAGAAGCCATATAGTTTTCCTTGTCATTGGGGTCATAGTCACGGAAACGACTCTGATTGCCTGTAACAAAATATTTATCCTGAGGGATACGACAAGCTAACCAACGATGTCCGCAAGCCGTCTCGAGATACCAAATCTCATTCTTATCAACAAAACCGATACCAAAACCTTCGGCGATACCAAACTCCTCAATCAATGAACCCAAACGCTGAACGCCCTCTCGTGCCGTATGGATATAAGGTAGTACAATGTTGTACACGGAGTTTTCAGCGACTCCATTCTCTATCAATGGATCTACAGCAAGAGCCTCGTCATTGCTGAAAATACTTTCTGTGGCACTCATACCAACCTCTGCGGTATTGAAGCCTGCACTCCCCCAATGCCCTGGTAGATGATAAGGCTCCAAAGCTTGATAGCCTAAAGCTTTCTCAGGAAGGTTGTCGCAGCGAAATGGACTATCCAAAGCCACAAACGAAGTTGCCCCCTGATCTGTATCTTTATAGATTTTTAAGTTTTTAGCCAGCATTCCGTTCCAATCTTCCGAACGTGCGACGATCATCGAACCGTCTTGCATTAAATCTTTACCAACTAATAGTGTGGTACATTCTGATTGCTCTTTCATAATAAATTGCGTTTCTTTGTGTTTATATTTATCCTATACACAAAGAAACGCAATTATTATTGAAAAACCTTGAAAACCAAATACTTAATTATTGGTATATTTACCGCATATAAAGGCAGATATTTAAGTATATGTTAGTAGAATGGAGTATTAGGAAGTTCAAACAGGGCTAAATACCATCTTCAATCGCCCAAACAAAGGCTCTAAGACCTTGCTCTGGAGAAGCCTCATTAATCAACCTCAATTCAGCTAAAAACAGGGAAGCCTTATCAGCAGGTACGACCACAAGCATTGCATCATTCAGCGTTGGCCAAGCGTGTGAACCCAAATGTGGCACGCCACCATTAGAACCCTGCCCTTGAATATCTCGCCAAGCTGTATAGCCCTTGATACTAAACTTCTTCATTGCCTTAGCGATTAAAGGCTGATGAGCCTGATTGAAAGCAATAAAAATAGCTTTCTCTTCTTGCATTTGCGTCTTCATAATCTGATAATTCTTTTGTTGAGCTTACTTGATTAACTTAATTTTTCTATTTTTCTTGAACCTAAAGCCTTCTACAGAAGCATAAATAGTAGGAATAAGAATCAGCGTTACAAGGGTGGAAACAGAAAGACCAAAAGCAACGGCAATACCCATTGATTGCCAAAGGACAGCCCCCTCTCCAAGACCAAGAGCCATAGGCACCATACCAACAACCGTGGTCATCGTCGTCATCAAAACGGGACGAAGACGAGACTTACCCGAAGAGAGAATAGCGTGCGTTATGCCCATTCCACGCTCACGACAGAGCTGAATATAGTCAATTAGCACGATACCATTCTTCACCACAATACCAACGAGCATTATCATTCCGACAAAAGCCATTGTACTCATCGGCACTTGCGTCAGCAAAAGTCCCAAGAATACCCCAGTAAAGGCAAAAGGTACGGAGAACATTATCACGAAAGGAACAGAAAGGCTCTCAAACTGTGCTGCCATAACAATGAAGACCAAAATAATAATCAGAATCAATAAGAGACCAAGGTCGCTGAAAGACTCTTGTTGCATTTCATACTTACCTGTCAGCGTATAAGAAACTGTTGGTGGGAAAGTTTCCTTGTCCAAAATCTTATTGACGCCTTCAGCCAAATCACTAAGAGCATAGCCACTCTTGAGCAATAAGCCAAGGGTCAGCACACGAGAGCGATCACGTCGCTCAATGTTCGGTGGCGTATAAGACTCTTTAACTTCGCCCAAGTCTTTGAGATAGACGAAAGCCCCTGAAGGCGTAGGCATCTGCATCTCCAAAATATCTTGTAAGTCTGCTCGGTCCTTGGGGTTAAGACTCAGACGAATATCGTACTCTTCTCCATTTTCCCTATACTGAGAAACAATCGTACCATTAACGGCATTCTTCAGTTCCAAGCCTGCTGTACTGATATTCAAACCATTATCAGCAAGCTTCTGCCTATCGAAAACGAAACGATACTCTGGCGTGTACTCTTTTCTGTTGATTGATATTTCAGAGCAAGCAGGCAAGTCCTCAATTTGTTTCTTCAAACGTTGGGCGATTTGGTCTGTCTCGTCAAAGTCAAAACCAAAGATATTGATGGCAACGTCACTATTATCTGCATTAGGATTACCACCACCTCCTGAGACACTTGCCTTCTGAACAATCGGATAAGACTTGATAATAGCTCTAATCTTATCGGCAACCTCCTCTTGGCTTAGCTTTCGTTCATAAGCCTTCGTTAGACCAATATAATAAGTAATCGTATTAGTACCATTCTTACTACCCATTGCATTAGCGTTGGCATTATTAGATTGTCCAACGGTCATTGAGATAATCTTAATTTCTTTCACCTCACGTTTCAATCGATTCTGTAGCATAAGAGCAAAATCCTTCGTTTTCTCAACCTGCATACCGATAGGAAGCTCCACTTGTGAACCAAGGAAACCATTGTCTTCTTTAGGCATATACTCTTTCTTGACAAGAGGGAAAAGCATCAAGCTACCAATAAAGAGGAACAAAGCTCCAAAAATCACAGTCTTACGATGCTTTACACTCCACGCCAACGATTTGGTATAATAGACTTCAAGTCTATCAAGCAAACGATGAAAATAAGCAATAAAAGCCAAGGGCTTATGTGCTTTGTTTGTCTTCTTGAGCATTTGAGAGGAAAGCATTGGCGTGAGCGACAGTGCTGCGATTGTCGAGACAATCATCACAATGCTCACAATCCAACCTAACTGACGAAAGAAAAGCCCCACACGACCTGTTACCATTGTCAAAGGCAAGAAAACGGCAAGCATCGTCAAGGTTGAAGCTACAACGGAAATACCAACCTCATTTGTTGCGTGTACAGCTGCCTGCTTGGGTAAGCTCCCTCGCTCAATATGAGAGGTGATATTCTCAAGAACCACAATAGCATCATCAACCACCATACCGATAGCAATAGACAGAGAGCTTAAAGAAATTACATTCAAGGAATTATCCGAAACAAGTAGATAAATGAACGCACCAATCAAAGAGACAGGAATCGTCAATACAATGATGAAAGTCGCAGACTTACGAGCCAAGAAAAGATAAACAATCAGCATAACGACAATAAAGGTTATGGCGATCGTATTACCTAAGTTATTTAGTGTCCCTGTGATGAATGTTGAAGTATCAATCAGATAACGAACCTTAATATCTTTTGGGAGGTCTTTCTGCACCTTGGGCAATAGCTCCTCAATAGCTTTGGATACCGCAACAGCATTAGCCCCTGATTGCTTCTTAACCATCAGCATTGCTCCTCGCATACCATTGGTATAGCACTCCTGTTGTCGCTCCTCGAGTTTGTCCTCAATCGTGGCAACATCTCCAAGATAGACACGTTGTCCAGCTGAAGAAATAAGGACAATACGCTTTAAATCTTCAGGGTTTGTAAACTCCCCTTGCACTCTAAGTGATGAACTCTTTGAACCAACATTGATCTGTCCTGCCGGAATGTTTCTATTCTCTTGCGAAATAATACGTGCAATCTGCCCTAAAGAAAGCCCATAGCTCTCCAGCTTAGCTCTATCACAATAGACTTGAACGACACGCTTAGCCGCTCCAACCATATTGACAGAACCAACACCTTCAATACGAGCTAAGGCATTAATCAGAGTATTATCCAAGATTTTTTCAAGACCTGAAGAGCTTTCTTTCGACTCAACAGAAAGAATAGCCACCGGAATGTCTTTCATTCCAAACTTAAAAATGATTGGACTCTCCGCTCCTTCAGGCAAGTAGTTCCTTACGGCATCGAGCTTATCTCGGGTTTCGTTAGTTGCTTCCGCAATGTCTGTGCCTGCATTGAAGCTAAGCGTAATCATTGATAGATTATCTTGGCTTTTGGACGTAATATGCTTCAGATTATCTACACTATTGAGGCTATTCTCCAGCATCTTGCTGATATTCATCTCAATATCTTCGGCACTTGCCCCGTTATAGGTGGTTAAAACGATAATATCCGTTGTTGAAACATCAGGCATCAACTCTACAGATAGTCTCGTAGAAGAAAATAAGCCCACGATAGCTATCGCCAAGAATATCAGCGCAGTAGTTATCGGTTTTTGGACGGCTCTTGAATAAATACTCATAATCTCTGTCTTTTCCTAATGTAGCTTATTGTGTAACAACCTCTTCACCGTCCGAGATATTATTAATCGCACTGACAATAACCTTTTCTCCTTGAGCCAAGCCTCCAAGAACTTCATAGCGAGAGCCATAAAGCTTGCCAAGACTCACTTCTCTATAGCTGGCACGTCCCCCATTGAAGACATAGACATAACGAGAGCCACTACCTATTACTTTATGAACGGCTTTGTCTGAAACGAGCAACTTTGGGCTATCTCCAAAGTCAAGCGTTAGACGAGCAAACATACCTGTACGCAGTTTATTCCCTTTATTAGGCACAAGCAATTCAACCTTAATCGTATGCGTACGTGGGTCAATAGTCGGATAAACCTTATTGATAGAAGCCTTAAACACCTCATTGGGCAAGGCATCAAGCTCTAAAGTTGCTTTCAAACCTTGCTTGAGATAAGAAAAGTATTGCTCTGAAACGTTGATGATAGCCTTAACCTGCGATAAATCCTCTACAATAACAACTGGTTTTTGTGGAGACGTCAAGTCGCCTTCGTCATAGAAACGCTGTGTTACAAGCCCAGAGGTCGGACTTTTAAGCAAGGTATTATCCGAAAGGTTCTTATTAAGTTCTTTGGCAATATCATAATTGCTTTTCGCTTGCTCCCATTGAACACGAGCAATAGCACCAAGCTTGTACAAATCATCAAGGCGACGGAAATTACGTTCGGCTTCATCAAGACGAATACGGCTTTGCTTAAGTTGCGTTTCATCAAGGCGAGCAATAAGCTGACCTTTCACGATACGATCACCGACTCCTACGTATAGGGTTGTTAGTCGACCTCCACTCTGAGCCATAATGTTATTTGTAGCTTTCGGTTCTAATAGAGAAGTATAACGACCCTTTATAGCAATATCTTCCTTGACTACAGATGAAAGCGTAACTTTCACAGGAGCTTTGCTAACTTCTTCCTTCTTATCTTTCTTTTGCTCTTTACAGCTCAGAAGTCCAGATCCCATTAGTCCGCAAAAGAGAGCAACAACGATTGCCTTAGTACTTATATTCATTATTCGCTTTATTTTCTTGATTTTTTTATTCTATTCCTCTTAATTCTTCTATCTGATATTTAGCTAATAGATAATTATAAATAGCTTGATTGAGATTGAGCTGTGCTTGGCGATGACTTAGCTCAGCATCGTTTAGCTCCAAGAGAGATGATAATCCATTTTCATAGCGAGCTTGAGCGATAGCAAGACCACGAGAAGCACTTACCTCTGCAAGCTCTGAAGCAAAGAACTGCTCACGTGAGCTACGAAGCTGACTAAGAGCTTGCTCCAAAGCAAGAGAGACAGCTCTCTGAGCCTGCAAGCGTTGAAGCCTTAGTTGATTGAGCTGAAGCTCTATTCCCCTGACATCATAGTAGCGACTCCCCCCACTAAACAAAGGGACACTTAACGTTAGCCCAATCATTGAATAAGGCGACCAACGTTTAGACTTATCAAGATCCAAGCTATTATTAGCGTAGTTATAATTATACAAAAAGTTTAAGCTAAGAGATGGCATAAAGCTCATCTGCTTTGTCTTCAAACCAGCAGAGAGACTTTCGCTCTGCAAATCTATTTTCTTAAGCAAAAGATTATTAGCCAAGTCTTTATCTCGAGCCTTTATCAGCTCATTTTTGTAGATATAATCTTTATAATCCAAAAGCTTATCGGTCAAAATAATCATTTGATTTTGACCAAGATTAAGCAATATCTTGAGCTTCATCTCCGAGAGATGGATATTTTGCTGAGCTTGAATAAGCTCTGGCTTGAGGTTCTTTGCCTGTGTCTCTAATCTCAATAAATCATATTCAGCAATCAAACCTCGTGAGTATTTCTCTTGAGCCTGCTCGTAAGACGTTTGGATATTTTTCAAGCTTTGAGCTAAAACTCGCTCTACATTCTGAGCAAGCAACAAAGCAATATAGGCTTTCCGAACCTGTGTTTTAAGTTTAATTTTTGAACTACGAGCTTCTTCTACAGCCTGTTCAACGCCCTTACGACTAAGTCCAAGACTTGCCCAAAGTTGGGGTACAATAAGAGGCATACCTGCACGTACCCCAGCTTGGATATTATGCGTCATTCCGATTTCAATTCCTTCTTCAGGAAACATCTTTGCCATTGGACTATCCTCACTTCCAAAATACATACGTTGTTTTTTCAGCGTATGATTATAAGTTCCATTAAGATCTACCGTCGGCAACAATCTCCCAAACTGAGACCTATAGGCAGTTTCTTTATTCTTGATTTCTAATTGAGCTATTTGCAAGCTATAGTTCTGCTCATACGCCAACTCCAAGGCCTGCCCTTGCGTTAGATGCAGAGTGTCAGGTCGTCTATTCTCTTGAGCCATTAAGCTTAATGGAAGCAAGAGGCTAAGCATTATGATTTTTTTGATATTTAGCACTATATTCTTATTATATTAGTTTCGTTTTTATGCCTTAGCATTTGCTATCTCTGTTAGTTTCTCAACTAATCAGCATAGAAAACATTATAAGTTATCAATCTTGATATGTTCAGCCTTCACGTCCTCTTGAGTAAAGACAGAGGCAAACTCTTCAAACTTTTGTGGACTTTCTGTCGTGAGATAATGACAAGAAGCACCACGGCTAAGTCTTTGCTCCATCTCACGATGTCGCTCCAAATAATCAGATAACGACTTTGCCACCAAAGAGCCTTGACTAATAAGCTTAATATCTTGCTTGAGATACTGCTTAATCTTTGGATACAAGATAGGATAATGCGTACAGGCAAGTACTATCGTATCAATAGAAGGGCTATGAGCCTGTAAGCGTTCCAAATCTTTCTTAATAAAGAAGTCTGCACCATCGCTTTCTGCTTCTCCACATTCAACGAGAGGAACCCACATTGGGCAAGCTTCTTCATAAATCTGAATATCGGGGAAAAGCTTCTTAACCTCCACTTGATAAGCGTGTGAAGACACCGTACCTGAAGTTGCCAAAACTCCAACATCTTTAGTCTCTGTCATCTGACCAATAACCTCTGCTGTCGGACGGATAACGCCCAATACACGACGAGTTGGGTCTTCGCTAAAGGGCAAAAACTTCTGCTGTATCTGACGCAAAGCTTTTGCCGAAGCTGTATTACAAGCCAATATAACCAAAGGGCAACCCTGATCAAATAAATAACGGACTGCCTCAAGCGTAAACTCCTGTATCAACTCAAAAGAGCGACTACCATAAGGAGCACGAGCATTATCCCCAAGATATAAATAATCATATTGGGGCAAAAGCTTACGAATCTCAGAAAGTATCGTAAGACCTCCGTAACCAGAGTCAAAAACGCCAATAGGACTTTGCTTATTCATATACTAATTATTATGGCAAAAGAATGCTCCAAGCAAAAGACTCTTGATCCAAAAGCTCTTGCATTTCAGCTAAACTTATTTCCTTTATTTTATCCAAAGGGGCAGAAAAGCCCTCAGCACTATTATAGACAAAAATCGTGCCAGAGAGAAAAATTGTCCGAGGATATTCTCTATCAAAGGCAGACAAACGAATGCAATGCTTCTCATCAAACGAAAGCATAGCATTGCGTACGTAGAAGTTGCCTAATTGAATATAATGAGCTGAATAACTCTTTGTATAGTCTATCTTCTCCCTCATTAGAGATTTAGTATTAATAGCCGTAACTATCCTCTATTTGACGAGGCAAACGAATAAGACTCAAACTGTCAATCGTAACATACGCTCCAGCTACAACTTCATTAGATAAAAATCCTGAAAGCGAAGCACTTATAGAATCAACCCTATTTTTCTTTGGAGATAGGGTAAGCTGATGCACACCAGAGCTTTTAATCGTTTGCTGAACAAGCGTATCAAGTTTGCCTTCTCTGTAGAGCTTAAACGACATTATCAAGCTATCCTGCTCCACAGGAGAAAGCCCCTTTATATCTAAGTTCATACTCAAGCAAACTGTAGTATCAAAAGGAATGCGAGGTTCATAAAGAAATGAATCAAGGACACACGATGGACGACGATAAAACTTTGGATAAATAGTATCTACAAGTAAGTTTGCGTTCTCCAAGCGTCCATCAATCCTTTGATAACGTATGCGTTGAGCCCTATCTAAAGCATCTACTTTCTTTTGTAGCTTAATTTGCAAACGACGAATAGAGTCGTCCAATCTACTATAGAAGTTGTGATAGAGATTAATGTCATTTTTGGCATACCAATACATCGTGCTATCCCAATCTTCTTGCGTTATATTATGCTTCTGAAAGAAGGCATAATAGCTCACATAACGCACACTATCTGGGACAGCCTCATTGTTGAGGTAAGCTTTGAGCATCGTCAGTTCGGGCAAAATCTCTCTAACCTCTGAGGGGCTGAGCTTTGTCCACGAACGATTACTGCAAGCCGATCCAAGAGTCAGCACCAAGCCAAGTAAGGCAAGAAGCCTCATAGAGCGAAATATCGCAGGTCTATAAATATGAGCCATTGATAGATTAATTCTTTGATTGAAAGTAATTATTCATTTGTATTGTCTTCAGGCTTTACTTCTTTCTCTCCACCGAAGCTCTCAAGCATTAAAGAGAAGGTACGAGGATAGAATAGCAACAAAACGCCAACACCAATGCTAATACAACTATCAGCTATATTAAACACTGGGCTAAAAAAGACAAATCGTTCGCCTCCAAAATAAGGAATCCAGTCTGGATAGAATGTATCAATCATTGGGAAGTGTAGCATATCGACCACCTTGCCATAGAATAAATCTCCATAGCCCTCCCCCCAAGAGACAAGCTCTGCCACCTGCCCTTGACTTGAAGAGAAGATCTTACCATAAAAGACACAATCAATGATATTCCCAACACCTCCAGAGACGATAAAGGCTAATGCTATAAGGAAACCCAACTTATAGGCACGAGACTTTACAAGCTTATACAAGACAACAGAGGCAAAAGACATTGCCACGATCCGAAAAAGCGTTAAAAGTAACTTGCTAAACAGGGTAATTCCATAAGCCATTCCTTCGTTCTCTAAGAAGTGAATCTTAAACCACGAACTGATATCAATGACCTGAGACTCAACCATTGTTAGCTTAATCCAAATCTTGCTTGATTGATCAACAATCAGCAAGAAAAGGACTAAGACTAAAATGACTGAACCTTGATATTTGTCTAAAAAACTATTTCTTTTCACCTAATTTTGCTTCAATACACATTGTCGTATGAGGAACAGCTCTCAAACGTTCTTTTGGAATAAGTTTGCCAGTAACCTTGCAAATACCATAACGTTTTGTTTCGATACGTACTAAAGCAGCTTCAAGACCTTTAATAAACTTCAAGAGACGTTCTGCATTAAGACCATTTTCAGTCCTTGACAGATTGCCTGCACTGTCTTGAAGCATTGCAAAAGTTGGCGACGTATCGTTAATATCGTTACCATAAGAGGTCGCAGCTGTTCGTGCAATGTTGTAGTTAGCTCTTGCCTTTTCAAGCTTTTTCTCTATTAACTCTTTGAACTCTTGGAGTTCCTCATCTGAGTAAGCAACTTTTACTTCTGACATAACTATAATAATTAATATGTTACTAAAAAATATTACTGAAAAAGGCAGTTTTAGAACACTCCAAAACTGCCTTTTTATCTCATCGTTTATTTACTTGAACTTTCACAGTAAAGTTGTCAAAGTCCAAAATTTCTCCATCACTTAGCTCTGGCACTACTTCTAATTTGTGAGCCTGTACTTCTGTACAAATATATGACGAATACTTTTCGAGCGTTGCAGTCATCTCTGCTTTTTCTTCAATCAAGAGATCAATCTTATCACTTAGCTCAAAACCTTGTTGCTTTCTTAGATTCTGAACACGATTGATCAGCTCTCGGCTCAAGCCCTCTTGGATAAGCTCATCATTAAGTTCCGTCTCAAGAGCCACGGTAAGCAGACCTTCATTAGCTACCAACCAACCGGGGATATCTTCTGAAAGGATTTCGACATCGGCACGCTCTATGATCACTTCTTGTCCTTGGATATCAAGCTTCAGCTCTCCCTGCTTCTCTAAGTCGCTAATTTGCTTCTGCTCCAGCTGAGCAAGTTCTTTGGCAATTAGCTTCATTATCTTACCATAGCGAGGACCAAGACGCTTAAAGTCTGGTTTGATACGCTTGACTAAGATACCATTTGAGTCATCAACAAACTTAAGCTCCTTAACATTCACCTCATTCAAGATTAGAGGGATAACAGGTTCAATGACCTCTTGCTGTTGCTTATCTACAATAGGAATAATCAAGCTTTGAAGAGGCTGACGTACCTTAATACTTACCTTACGGCGAAGCGAAAGGACAAGAGATGATATTGTTTGAGCCATTGCCATACTTGCCTCCAAGTCACTTGCTTCTTCTTCTGAATTGTAAACAGGAAAGTCGCTCAAGTGTACAGAACCATTTTCGTTATTCGTTAGATTACGGAAAAGCTGGTCGGCATAGAATGGTGCAAAAGGAGCAATCAGTTGAGAGACTGTCAGCAAACATTTGTATAAGGTCTGATAAGCAGAAAGTTTATCTTCAGTCATCTCTCCAGCCCAGAAACGACGACGACACAAACGTACATACCAGTTACTCAATCCATCGCTAACAAAGGTACTAATAGCTCTAATAGCCTTAGTAGGTTCGTAGTCATTTAATTCACAATCAACTTCCTTAATTAACGTATTAAGAGCTGAAAGCACCCAACGGTCAATCTCAGGGCGTTGGTCATAGGCAATCGCTTCTGCTTGTGAATCAAAGCCATCTAAATTGGCATACTGAGCGAAGAACTGATAAGTATTATACAGCGTTCCAAAGAACTTACGACTTACTTCCTCAACTCCTGCGATGTTAAACTTCAGATTATCCCAAGGAGCAGAGTTGCCAATCATATACCAACGCAAAGCATCAGAGCCATATTTATCAATAGCCAAGAATGGATCAATACCATTACCCAAACGCTTAGCCATCTTATTACCATTTTTATCTAAGACAAGACCGTTAGAGATAACAGCTTTGTAGCTATTAGTATCTGAAATCATTGTGGCAATAGCGTGAAGGGTAAAGAACCAACCTCTTGTTTGGTCAACCCCTTCGGCGATAAAGTCCGCAGGGAATGACGACTTGCCGTCAATAGCCTCTTTATGCTCAAAAGGATAATGCACCTGAGCATAAGGCATTGCCCCCGAGTCGAACCAAACATCAATTAGGTCGCTCTCACGCTTCATTGGTTCTCCCTTTGGCGAAACCAAAATGATATTATCTACATAAGGGCGGTGCAAATCTACCTTATCATAGTTTTCTTTTGAAAAGTCATTTGGCTTAAAGTCGCCCATTGGGTTAGACTCCATAAAGCCTTTAGCTACAGACTTCTCAATCTCATTGTAAAGCTCTTCAAGAGAACCGATACAAAGCTCTTCTGCTCCGTCCTCTGTTCGCCAAATAGGAAGAGGTGTACCCCAATAACGGCTACGAGACAAGTTCCAATCTTGTAGATTCTCCAACCACTTACCAAAGCGACCAGAACCTGTACTTTCAGGCTTCCAGTTGATGGTATTATTTAGCTCAATCATTCGCTCACGGCAATCTGTCGTGCGGATAAACCAACTATCCAATGGATAATAAAGGACAGGCTTATCTGTACGCCAGCAGTGAGGATAGCTATGCTCGTGCTTCTCAATCTTAAAGACCTTACCCTCGCCCTTGAGCGTTAAGGCAATTTGTAAATCAAGCGTTTCGTCCGTTACATCTTTAGTCTCGTCATAAGCATTCTTGACATAAGCTCCTGCGAATGGCTTATAAAGCTCTTCATTGACATTAGTCTTAACGAAGTTTTCATCAAGTTCTTCAAGAGGGAAAAGGCGACCTTGCAAATCAACAAGTGGACGCTCATTGCCATTCTTATCAAGGACAAGCAGACCTACAATATCAGCAAGCTTAGCCACCTTGCTATCATCAGCACCGAAAGTAGGAGCGATATGCACGATACCTGTACCATCTGTCGTCGTAACGAAGTCTCCTGTAATCACTTCAAAAGCCTTACCCATAGGCTTAACCCAAGGGATTAACTGTTCGTACTGCATTCCTGCCAAGTCCGAACCTTTGTACTTAGCTACCACGACATAAGGCAAGCCTTTTTGTCCCTTTTCATAAGCATCTAAATGCTCTTGACCTTCAAAATCTTTAGAGAAAAGAGTAGGAACTAAGGCTTCTGCCATTACAATCGTAATAGGCTCGCCACTATATGAATTAAATGTTCTTAAAGCAACATAGTCAATCTTCGGACCTACACAAAGAGCCGTATTAGAAGGCAATGTCCAAGGAGTCGTCGTCCAAGCAATAAAGTAAGCCGTGCCGTGTCCTTGCATTTCTGCTTTTGGTTCTGAAATACGGAACTGTGCAACGCAAGTCGTATCTTTTACATCACGATAGCAACCAGGTTGGTTCAACTCGTGTGTACTAAGCCCTGTTCCTGCTGCAGGCGAATAAGGTTGAATAGTATAGCCCTTGTATAGTAAGCCTTTGTTATAAATTTCTTTAAGCAGATACCAAAGCGTTTCGATATACTTATTGTCATAAGTAATATATGGATTCTGCATATCTACCCAATAGCCCATTTGCTTGGTAAGGCTCTCCCACTCGCCTGTGTACTTCATCACATCTTGACGGCAAGCTTTGTTGTACTCTTCAACGCTGATCTTCTTACCAATATCTTCTTTTGTGATACCAAGAGTTTTCTCCACACCAAGCTCTACAGGTAGTCCGTGCGTATCCCAACCAGCTTTACGATTGACAAGGAAACCCTTCATCGTCTTATAACGACAAAAAATATCCTTAATCGAACGAGCCATTACGTGGTGAATACCTGGCATACCATTTGCCGAAGGAGGTCCTTCATAGAAAACAAAAGTTTCCGCTCCTTCACGAAGCTTCAAACTTTTATTAAACAAATCTTCTTGTTCCCATTGCTCAAGCACATCTTTGTTGATTTGAGAGAGCTTGAGTTGTTTATGTTCTGGAAATTTATAACTCATTTATCCTTTATCCTTTATTTGCTTTATTTATACTAACATACAAAGATAATTTATTTTCTCCAAATAACGCTATATTTAGCCCCACAGGCTAGAGCTTTGCATAATTAACTTTTAGTGTCGACTCGGTCATTAAGTCTTCGGTCGCTGAGCCTGTCGAATTCTAAGTTAAAAGCAAATAATCAGAGCATAAATTTCGCTAATTAGAGAAAGTTTTTTGTTTAGCAATTATCCTAATTG
>PDWI01006314.1_pt1 | contig 14946 bp, 13 predicted proteins | sample 1430891 | NCBI WGS metagenome assembly PDWI01 (sample SAMN01162508, study PRJNA174530) | Oral metagenome, whole genome shotgun sequencing project. | biome: Marine environment; feature: Marine mammal; material: Swab sample of the gingival sulcus; isolation source: swab sample of gingival sulcus... | reverse complement strand
GTTTAGAAAAAGATGTTTTAAAAGATCTTCCCGATACCTTACATGAAGAGTATTTTTATCTAGCTTCCGCTTCAAGATACTATAATATGGACGTTGAGATTAAATCCTTTATCAAAAAATATCCAAAGTGCAATATAATAAATTTGGGCGCAGGGTTAGATACAACTTACTATCGGATTAAAAGTGATACCGCAATTTTTTATGAACTTGATTTAAAAGATGTGATTGATGAAAGAAAAAAACTAATTCAAGAGCAGGAAAATGATATTTATATTGAAGGATCGTTTTTAAATGTGGATGAGTGGATAAGAGATATAAAAGACAAAAATTTACCCACTTTATTAATCGCATCGGGACTTTTTCATTATTTTAAATTTCAAGAAATTGAGATGTTTTTAAAGCGTGTAAAGTGTAGATTTACACTTTTAGAGTTGGTTTTTGATTGTTGTTCAAAAAGGGCTTTAAGTATATCAAATAGATATGTTAAAAAAATGGGCAATGATAATGCTAAGATGTATTTTTATATAAATAATGTTGATACATATCTTAAGCAGCTAGACCTTGATATAGGGCTTGTTGAGGAGTACGGGATGTATAAGTACGCAAGAAAAATACTTAAAAACATCTCTTTTAAAACCAGACTTTCAATGGTATTTTCCGACTTTTTTAAGATGGTAAAAATATTACATGTAAAAATAAATTAGCTATTTTTTGCAAACAATTTCAATTTAAAAAGATGATAAGAGTATTTCACAAATGATTTTGGTATAATATCTTTAAATGATTTATAAAAATCAAGAAAATATAAAAGGATATAAATGACAAAAGCTGTGATGACAAAATACGGTTATGAAAAATTAGAAAATGAATTAAGGGATTTAAAACACGTACAACGTCCGAATATTGTTGAAGAGATAGATATAGCAAGAAGCCACGGAGATTTAAAAGAGAATGCCGAATACCACGCTGCAAGAGAAAAACAAGCTTTCATAGAATCAAGAATTAACGAACTAAGCAATCTTTTAGCAAGAAGTGAGATAGTAGACCCTTCCACATACAAACACGATAAAGTGAGGTTTGGCTCAACCATAGAAGTTGAGGATTTGGATTCGGGAGATACGAAAATTTATACGATAGTTGGAATTACGGAGAGTGATTTAAGTAAAGGACTAATATCTATAAGTTCACCGTTAGCAAAGCAGTTAATGGGAAAAGAAGAGGGCGATGAAGTGACAGTGAAATTGCCATCGGGTGAGCAGGATTTAGAAATTTTATCCGTAGAGTATAAACACATAGAGTTTGAATAGTGAATTTCCATAAATACCCCATAAAAGCATACAAAAATTTTTTACATGTAAAAAAAGATTTTCATATTTTTAAATCCTGTAAAAGTTTTAAGTATATTGTTAAAAAGTTATGAATTACAATATAAAAAACGGCTCTATTTTCATAGCTGATGCTCACGAAAATGAGGATAGGGACTATTTTTGGCAATTTTTATTACTTGTTGAAAAGGGTCAAATTAAGCCCGCTTCACTTTTTTTGATGGGTGATATGTTTGATTTGTTGGTGGGCGAGGTAAAGCTAACCCATAAATTTGCACAAAAATATATCGAAAAACTTGAAATGCTTGCTTTAAAATTTCCGATTTTCTATTTTGAGGGCAATCACGATTTTAATCTTAGTGCTTTTTTTAAAAATGTAAAAGTATTTTCTTTTAATGACCAGCCTCAAGTTTTTAAAAGCCCCGCAGGAGATATTTTACTTTTACATGGAGATAGATACGAAAAATTTTTATACAGATTTTATACTTATTTTATAAGAAATAGTACCGCATGTAGGGGGATAAATATATTAAATAATGCCTTAAAAGGTTTTTTACATGTAAAAATATTAAAAAATCAAAAATCAAAAAATATTTGTAAGAAATTAGATGGTTTTAAGGATATGGTTTTTTCAAAGTTAAAATTTTATCCTACTATAAATATTAAAGCTATATTAGAGGGTCATTATCATCAAAATAAAAAATTTTCCTATAATGATTTAATATATTATAATTTTTCTAGTTTTGCGTGTGATCAAAGTTATTTTGTTGTACAATTTGACCCAAGTATGAAAATTACTCAATTAAATTTAAGGGGTAAGCATGGCAACAATGTATGAAAGCAATACGCTAAAAGCAGGCTCTAATGAGATGGAGCTTGTGGATTTTCGTATACTTAAACAACAAGAAGATAAGGTATATGAAGGTATATATGGCGTTAATGTTTCAAAGGTTAAAGAGATTATTAAGATACCAAATTTAACGGAACTTCCGGGAGTTCCTGATTATATTGAGGGTATTTTTGATTTACGTGGAGTTGTAATCCCCGTTGTAAATCTTGCAAAATGGATGAATATTAAAGAGCCAACCGATATGAAAATAAAACCGAGAATTATTATCGCAGAGTTTAGTGATATTTTGATAGGTTTTATAGTTCATGAAGCAAAACGTATAAGAAGAATAAATTGGGCGGATATAGAGCCTGCTTCATTTGCAACAGGTATGGGTTCACTTGATAAAAGCCAAATAACCGGAGTTACAAGAATAGAAAACGACGAAGTTTTGTTGATTTTGGATTTGGAAAGTGTAGTTGAGGAGTTGGGTATTTATACACCTAAACTTGATGTGGACGAAGACAAGATAGAGACCATAAAAGGAACGGCTTTGATATTAGATGATAGTATGACAGCTAGAAAATTAGTTCACGACGCACTTAAAAAGATGGGCTTAAAAGTTGTTGAAGCAAAAGACGGCGTAGAAGGTTTGCAAAAACTAGAGGAACTTTACAACACCCATAAAGAGAATTTAACAAAAGAGCTTCGTATTATCATAAGTGATGTGGAAATGCCACAAATGGATGGTTTTCATTTTGCCGCAAATATGAAAGAAGACGATAGGTTTAAAGATATCCCTGTGGTATTTAACTCATCCATTAGCGATCATTTTAGTGAACTAAGAGGTAAAGAAGCGGGCGGTGAGGCTTATTTAACAAAATTTGATGCAACTGTTTTTTATGATAAAATAACAAGCATCATCAAATCACATATAAAAAATAATAACTAGGAGGCGGGACAATGGAAGATATGCAAGAGATACTTGAAGATTTTTTAATTGAGTCCTTTGAATTGATTGAACAAATTGACCAAGACTTGGTTGAATTAGAATCAAATCCTGAAGATTTGGAGTTGTTAAATAGAATTTTTCGTGTTGCACATACGGTGAAAGGTTCGTCATCATTTTTAAATTTTGATATTTTAACTAAATTAACACATCATATGGAAGATGTTTTAAATAAAGCAAGACGCGCTGAACTTAAAATCACTCCAAGTGTAATGGATGTGGTTTTAGAATCCATAGATATGATGAAAGCGTTATTAAGTGGCATAAAAGATTATGGAAATGATGTGGATGTGGGAATAGATATAGAAAATATTTGCCATAGATTAACAGCTATTTCCGAAGGTGATGAGCTTGAGGAAGTCAAGCAGGAGACTAAAGAAGAGACTTCGCCACCAAAAGAGGAAGAAGAGGATGTGGATGTTAGTCAATTGAGCGACGATGAGGTTGAGCAAGAGATTGAGAGACTTTTAACTAAAAGAAAAGCCGAGGACAAAGCAAGGCGTGAAGCTAAGAAAAAAGCTGGTAAAGATAAACCTGCTCCTAAGCCAAAACCTGTTCAAAAAACTCCACCGCCACCTGCTAAAAAACCAACGTCCGGTGCAATGGAGCAGACTATTAGGGTTGAGGTTAAAAGATTAGATCATCTTATGAATTTGGTTGGAGAGCTTGTTTTGGGTAAAAACAGGCTTTTAAAAATTTATGCGGATGTGGAAGAGAGATATGAGGGTGAAAAATTTCTTGAAGAGTTAAATCAAGTTGTTTCCGCCATATCAATTGTTACAACGGATTTGCAAATAGCGGTAATGAAAACAAGAATGCTTCCAATTGCGAAAGTGTTCAACAAATTTCCAAGAATGGTAAGGGATCTTTCACGTGAACTTGGCAAAGAGATAGAGCTTGCCATTTCCGGAGAAGAGACGGAACTTGATAAATCAATCATAGAAGAGATAGGCGATCCATTGGTTCATATTATTAGAAATTCGTGTGACCATGGGATTGAAGATAAAGAAGAACGTATTAAAGCCGGAAAATCTGAAAAAGGTCTTATCAAGCTTAAAGCTTACAATGAAGGAAATCATATCGTTGTTGAAATTGATGATGATGGTAAGGGAATCGATGCTGACCAGATTAAAATGAAGGGTATAGAAAAAGGCATCATTACCGAAAGAGAAGCTGATAATATGACCGATAAAGAGGCTTATGGGCTTATTTTTAAACCGGGCTTTTCTATGGCAAAGCAAGTTACGAATGTTTCCGGACGTGGCGTTGGAATGGATGTTGTTAAAACAAATATCGAAAAACTAAATGGTATTATTGATATAGATAGTGAGTTTGGAAAAGGTACTATTATAAAATTAAAAATTCCTCTTACTCTAGCTATTATTCAAGCTCTTTTGGTTGGCGCACAAGAAGAGAGTTATGCTATACCGTTAGCTTCAGTGCTTGAAACTGTACGTGTACCTATCGATGATATATACACCATAGAAGGTAAAAACGTTTTAAGACTTAGAGATGAAGTTTTATCTTTGGTTAGACTCTCAGATATTTTCGGTGTAAAACAAGTTTTTGAAGGAAATGATCAAACTTACGTAGTTGTTATAGGTTTGGCAGAATCAAAACTAGGTGTCATTGTAGATACTTTAATAGGTCAAGAAGAGATAGTTATAAAATCCTTAGGAGACTATCTTCAAGGAGTTGAAGGGATAGCGGGAGCTACTATCAGAGGAGATGGTAGGGTTACTCTTATTGTTGATGTTGCTGCCATGATGGATATAGCAAAGGATATAAAAGTGGATATTCGTACATCTATAGAAAAATCCACAAAGAAAAAAGAGTCCCCTGAAGATTATTTGGTTATGATAGTTGATGATAGTAAAATGGATAGAAATATCATGCAAAAGTCTATGGCTTTACTGGGAGTTAAAACCGTTGAAGCAACAAACGGACAAGAGGCTTTAAACATGATAAAATCGGGCGAACACGCCGTTGATGCTGTGCTTATTGATATAGAGATGCCAAGAATGGATGGATATACCCTTGCAGGGGAGATTAGAAAGTATTCAAAATATAAAAATCTTCCGCTAATAGCAGTTACGTCAAGAACTTCAAAATCCGATAGATTAAGAGGAGTTGAAGTGGGAATGACGGAGTATATTACAAAGCCGTATTCAGTAGAATATTTGAGCGATGTAGTTAGAAAAAATTTAAAATTGCCGGAGTGAAAAGATGAGTGAAAAATTAAATCAAATTCTTAAAAAACAACAAAAACAGATAAACCAACCCGAATCGCAAGATAAGGAAGAGGTGGTTCAGTTGGTCGGGTTTATTGTCGGCGAAGAGGAGTATGCTATACCTATATTAAATATCCAGGAGATTATAAAACCCATAGAATATACCAGGGTACCCAGTGTGCCTGATTATATTTTAGGCGTTTTCAATCTTCGAGGAAGTGTTATGCCTTTGATTGATTTAAGAAGTAAATTTGGGCTTGAGAAGACTAGACAAAATGAACAAACGAGATATATAGTTATGAAAGGCAATGATAATGCTGCGGGATTTGTTATAGATAGATTAACGGAAGCAATAAGAATAAACAAAAATAGAATTGATCCGCCACCGGAGACTTTGCTTAGAGATAAAGGGATGATTTACGGCATAGGAAAGAGAGAAGACAATATCTTAACCATACTGAAAGTTGAATCGCTTTTAAAGCGTGATTTTTAATTTTTATGTTTAAAACTATCTTTTCTAAAGGGAACTTTTGATAAAATTAGCCGTGTTTGATTTTGATTCCACTTTAATGGATGGAGAAACGATAGATTTCTTAGCTCAAAAGGCAGAAGTTGGTGATGAGGTTAGTCAAATTACCAAAGAGGCAATGGAGGGTAAGATCGATTTTTTTGAAGCTTTAACAAAAAGAGTTGGGCTTTTAAAAGGTCTACATGTAGAACATGCAAAAGAGGTCTGTCACAATCTCCCATATATGAACGGCGCAAAAAAGACAATATATGAGCTTAAAAAATTAAATGTGAAAACAGTGGTTTTTAGCGGGGGATTTCGAATGGCGACTTTTTTTGCAAAAAAGCAGTTAAACTTTGATGGGGAGTTCGCAAATATTTTACATGTAAAAAATAATATGTTAAGTGGAGAAGTTGGTGGAGAGATGATGTTTTCGGATTCAAAAGGTGATATGTTAAGGCGAATACAGACTCTTTTAAATATTTCTAAAAAAGAGACTTTAAGTGTAGGCGATGGAGCAAATGATATATCTATGTTTGAACATTCAGGTTTGAAAGTTGCATTTTGTGCCAAAGAAGCTCTTAAAAAACATGCTGATGTTACAATAGATACTAAAGATTTGACTAAGATATTAAAATATATAAGGATGTAAATGTATATAGAATCCATAAAATTTGCACTATGGTGCGACTTTCTTGAAAGAAGTTTCATTGATGACCAATTTGAAGTGTTGATTCAAGACAATATAATCAACGGAGCAACAAGTAATCCCGCAATATTTAATTCGGCTTTTTTAAATTCACCCGCTTATCTTGAAGAGATAGCCAGTTTGAAGAACAAAGAGCCAAAGCAAATATATGAAATTTTGGCATTTAAAGATATAAAAAGTGCCGCAGAAAAACTTTTGCCTCTTTATGAAAAAGGTGATGACGGATTTGTTAGTATTGAGGTTGACCCGTTTTTAGCTCATAATTCAAAAGGAAGTATTGAAGAGGGAAAAAGAATATATCAAAATATCGATATGCCAAATGTTATGATAAAAATTCCGACTACAAAAGAGGGCTGTGAAGCAATTGAAGTATTGATGGGTGAAGGAATTAATGTGAATGCTACTTTGGTTTTTTCACCAAATCAAGCCAAAAATGCTTTTAAAGCTATGGAAAGAGGCATAGAAAAATTTGAAAAATCAAACCTTTCCATATCTACTCCACAAGGAGTAATTAGCGTTTTTGTGAGTAGATTTGATAGAAAATTAGACGAAATATTAGCTAAAAAAGAGCATGAGCAAAGCAAAGTCGGCATTATGAATGCCTTAAAAATTTACAATTTCATACAAAATTCACAAAATAAAAACATTAGAACACTGTTTGCAAGTACAGGTGTAAAAGGTGATGGGTTGGATGCGGATTATTATATAAAAGAGTTGCTCTATCCAAACTCGATAAACACTGCTCCGCTTAACACTATAAATTCATTTATCGCACAAGGTAAACCTCTTACATGTAAGCCTGTAAGTGATGATGAAATCGATACTTTTTTTGAGGGAATTTTAAAAGTTGGTATAGATATGCAAAGTGTGTATGATGAGCTTATGGATGAAGGAATGCGTGCATTTGAAAATGCTTTTGATGAGATATTGAAAACTTTAAAAAAATAGTAGGTTAAAATGGATACTTATGTAGATGTAGATAGTTTAACTTTTGAGATGACTGCAAAACTTAGAGTCTTTTTGAAGAGGCTTATTGATAATGGCGGAAGTGATTTACATGTGAAATCGGGTTCGCTTGTTAGAGGACGAATAAACGGTGAAATAATACCTTTTACACAAAAACCGTTGTCTTATGAAGATGGTTTGCTGTTAGCTAAAGAGCTTTTAAGGGGTAGATTTTCGGAGCTAGTTGAGGAAAAAAGTGTTGATTTTACTTATAAATTTGATGAAAATTATCGCTTTCGTGTAAATGTATTTTTTCAAATAGAAGGAGTAAGTGCAGTTTTTAGAACTATTCCTATTACTTTACCAACATTTGAATCCTTAGGGCTTCCTGCGGTAATTGAAAGTTTTTGTAAAGTACCAAGGGGTCTTATACTTGTTACCGGTCCAACAGGTAGTGGTAAGACAACTACTCTAGCTTCCATGATAAACTATATGAATAGTACTAGAAAACAACATATTATCACAGTAGAAGATCCTGTGGAGTACCAGTATAAAGATGATCTTTGCATTATCAATCAAAGAGCTATTGGACAAGATGCCACCAATTTTGCTACTGCGTTGCGTGCTGCACTAAGAGAGGATCCTGATATTATCCTGATTGGAGAGATGAGGGACTTAGAAACCATAGAAACAGCCTTGCATGCTGCAGAAACAGGACACTTGGTTCTTTCAACTCTGCACACGGTGGACGCAAAAGAGACCATTAACCGTATTATAGGAATGTTTCCGGGAGAAGAACACAATCGTATAACCATGTCGCTTGCTTCTGTTTTGCAAGGTATTATTTCTCAAAGATTGGTAAGAACTATTGAAAAGAAAAGAACTGCGGCTATGGAGATTTTAGTTAGAAATGCAAGAATTGAGAGTCTGATTTTAAATGGCCAAGACAATGAGATAACCGACGCAATAGCGGAAGGTACAGAGGTATATAAGAGTCAAACATTTGATCAAAGTTTATTAAAATTATATGCAGACGGTATCATATCAGAGCAAGAAGCACTACTTAACTCTTCAAGACCAAATGATTTAAAATTAAAAATAGATCACCATGATGCTCAAATAAAATTAGATAAATTGCGTGCGAGTGAAGATTATAATGGTGAAATTAAAGACTTAAACGATGATGAGGAAATCTTAGCGCTAAAGCTATAATTTTAGCCTCACTTGTGGGTTACTTTTAAGCTTTTGCAAGTAGCCCGCTTGATATAAAACGGACAAACTTTTTTACATGTAAAAATTATAAACATTTCTCACATTGTTCTACATGGGCCACTATGTCCATGGAAGTTATGCTGTTTTTTATATTTTTTTCCAAATGTTTTTGGTAAAGTTTCCAATCCTTATCATACAATACATCTTTGATGTTTCCGCATGTTTTACAAATTACATGTAAATGCTCTTCCAAAAAAAGATCAAACCTGCTTTTTCCGTCATGCATATTGACTTCGATTATTATTCCATTTTCCTTTAGTGTGTTTACATTTTTATATACAGTGGCTAGGGATACTGAAGGATGATCTTGCTTTATTTTTTCGTATAACTCTTCCATACTAGGATGTTTTCGTTGCCCTAAAATTTGTAAAACCGCCAAACGTTGAGGTGTTGCTTTTAATTCATATTTTTTTAATACCGATAAATAATCCATTTTAACTCCATTTATATAATGAGTTAATTATATCATATTTTATCTAATATTTTTTATTATTTATCATTTTTTATTAATTTAGCTATAGAATCCGGATCGATATTTAGAGATTTTTCCACTAAAGAGGTGTTTCCATGAGGAATAAATTTATCATCAAATTCAAAACTTTTTACACTTACATCATGTAAATTATTTTCTTGAAGCCAAGATGAAAGTATATCTCCAACCCCTCCTTTTTTAGCGGATGAGCTAAATACGTACCATTTTTTACATTTTTTTGCCACATCTTGTAGAAGTTTTTTATCTAACGGTTTTAAAAAGATTAAATCCACAATACAGGGGTTTAAGCCAAGTTGTTCTTTAACTTTTATCGCTTTTCCCACACCATCACCATAACATATAAAAGCTATATCTTCACCTTCGCTTATAATTTCGCCTTTTCCATAACTTATAGGAGTATTGTTTTCATCCTCATCATAAGAAAATGCCCCTCTTGGATACCTAAAAGCACAAACTCCTTTATGTTCATATGTATATTTGATAGCTTTTTTCATACTACTTGCAGAGCGGGGCGCTAGGAGCGTCATGTTTGGAAGGGCATTAAGATAACTTATATCAAATGCTCCTTGATGAGTTTCGCCATCTTCACCTACAATTCCTGCTCTATCTATAGCAAATGTTACATTTGAATTTAAAATACAACAATCATGTATAATCTGATCATAAGCGCGCTGTAAAAAGGTTGAATATATGGTAATATAGGGTTTAAATCCCTCTTTAGCCATGGCTGCCATTGAAGTAACCGCGTGTTGTTCGGCTATGGCTACATCCCAAAAGCGCTCGGGAAACTCTTCTATAAGCTTATCAAGACCTGTTCCATCAGGCATGGCAGCCGTTACTCCAACAACATCTTCATGCTCTTTTGCAAGTTCCAATAAAGCTTCGCTAAAAAGAGCAGTGGCTGATTTTGATGAGGATTTTGTAGTTTTTCCACTTTTAATATCAAAGGGCCCAACCCCGTGCCAACTACTCTCTTTACCCTCAGCCTTTTTATAGCCTTTACCTTTTAGGGTTTGTACATGTACGATTACAGGTTTATTCATCTCAAGAGCTAATTTATATGTTTCTACCAAGGATTTTATATCATGACCGTCAACCGGACCAATGTATTCAATGCCTAATTCTTCAAAAAGCATTCCCGGAGTAATCATTCTAAAGCTATCTTCAAATCTTTTAGCCATATAAGCGGCACTTTCGGGAAAATAGTTTAAGATGTTTTCAATTTTGTCTTTTAGTTTTTGATAAAATCTACCTGCCATAACTTGAGAAAGGTATTTGCTTATAGCTCCGATTGGTTTTGCGATACTCATTTCATTATCATTTAAGATGATAACAACTGGATATTTTCTATCACCTAGCTCATTTAGTGCTTCATAAACCATTCCCGCACTCATGGAACCATCTCCGATAAGTGCCACGGGAATGCGGTCTTGTTTTTTTAATCTGTTTGCCTTCGCAAAGCCAACTGCTAAGGATATGGAAGTTGAGCTGTGCCCTGCTATGTAATAGTCATATTTGCTCTCGTCCGGTTTTGTGTAACCGCTAATTCCGCCAAATTTTCTCAAAGTGTCAAACTTGTCCCATCTGCCGGTAAGAAGCTTGTGAGTGTATGCTTGATGACTAACATCAAATATAAACGGACTTTTATCTTTATCAAATACATAGTGCATAGCCAATATAACTTCAACCGCACCAATATTTGAGCTTAAATGTCCTCCATTTTGACTTACTGTGGTTAGGATTTTTTCACGCAATTTTAATGCTAACTCTTCTAGTTCTTGAAAATTTTTTTGTTTTATATCCATTTTTTTACTCTTTTGCCAATTGTATGATTTTATCCATTCTTGTTTTGATACTTCCATCTAAATTTCCCCCGTCACTTAAAATTATAACCCCACCTTTTGTTATAGCTTCATCACTTGTAATTTTTAAATTGTTCTCATTTCCTAAATTTTCATTTAAAAACTGAAAATCTTGAGGATTAGCTCTTATTTCGATTTTAGTACTATTTTGTATCTCTTTTATCAAGGATTTGCTCAAACTTAATGCAATGGCCGAGCTATTTTCGCTAACTTCTTTTTTAATAACCTCTTTTGCAATCTCTATTGCGGTATCGGATAAATCTAATTCGGTTTTTTTGATAAACTCCTCTAAATTTTTTAGCTTATCGCCTAGCAACATGCAAGACCTTGCGTATTGTTCTTGCATGGTTTTTATAGCGTTATCCATCTCCTCTTTTGCTTTATCGTATCCTTGTTTTAAATACTCCTCTTTTGTTGCTTGGATTTGAGAGTCGAGTTCTTTTTGAAATTCCGCTTTTTGGCTCTCGTTTTGCATTTGAAGTTTAACATTTTCCGATGAAAGCTCATCGGTTTTTTTAAGGAGTTTTTCTATGAAACTATCATCAGGTATGTTTTTTGCAGGCTCTTGTTGTGTTTGGGGAGTAACTTTATTTGCACTAACTGTATCTTCTTGCATAAATTCTTCTATACCGTCGTCCTCTTCTTGGGGCGGAGAAACATTTGTGCCTAGTACTTTAAAGCGATATGATTCTACGTTGTGTTTGTTGATTTTGTCATTTCTTATAATATTTGCATCCATAAATCTACTCTATCATCTCCTCTGCTTCGCCGATTTGCAACACTCCCTGTTCGGCTAGTTTTTGAACCTCTTCTACTATACCTCTTTGGGCCTCTTCCACATCTTTTACTCTTACGGCTCCTAAAAATTGCATCTCCTCTTTGAAAGCATCTGATGCACGTTGCGACATATTTGATAAAAATTTTCCCATAAGTTCATCTCCTGAGCCTTTGAGTGCCACCATGAGAGCTTTTTTGTCGGCAACTTTCAATATCTCTCTTATTGCAGCATTGTCAAGTTTTATAATATCTTCAAAAGTAAACATCATCTCTTTTATGGTGTTTGCCAAAGTTTCATCGGCTTGTTCAATATAGCCGATAGTACTTTTTGAAGCTTTTTGTCCTAATCTGTTTAGTATCTCGGCAACCGCTCTTGGACCACCAACTTCCACTTTATATGAAGTGAGTGCCTCGAGCTTACTTTCAAGTACAGCTGATACTCTTTTTATAACCGATGGAGAAATGTCTCCTAAATTTGCCATACGCATCGTTACTTCGCTTTTAAGCTCATCTGGAAAAAATCCCATAGTTTCAGCTGCACTTGTGGGCTCCATATGGGCTAAAATAAGTGCTATGGTTTGAGGGTGTTCTGTTATTATGAAATTGGATAATTGTTGGGGTTTTATTTTTTCCAAGTAGCCAAAACTTTTGGTGCTTTCCATGCTTTTTGATAATCTATCCAGTATTTTTTGAGCAGCTTCGCTTCCAAATGTTTTAAAAAGAATCTCTTTTGCATACTCAATACCGCCGCTTTTTATGTATTGGTTTGATTGAAATACCGCATAAAACTCTTCAAGCACCGCTGTTGCGATACTTTTATCTATATTTTTACTCTCGGCAATGTGTTTTGAAATGACAGTTACTGTTTCTATATCCATGTGTGAAAAAACGGTTGTTGTAGCATCTTCGCCTAATTGAATCAATAAAATTGCAATTTTCTCTTGCATGTTTAATTCATTAAATATATTTTTTTGCTCTTCAGTTAATTTTATCATTTATTAATCCTTTAGGGCATCATAGTTTGAATCAGTTTGCACCATGTTTTCTAAAACTTGCGATACCTCTTCACCTCTTTCGTTTGTAATCTGTCTTAATTTTTCTAATAAAACCTCATATCGTAAGTTATCCTCGTGAAAATCGTCTTTTATTCCTAATTGGTCTTCAACTTTTTTTCTCGCTTTTTGAAATTTTTCTAAAGTGTCTTCCGCCTCTTCTTCAATTTCTAACTCTTCGGCAATGTCATCCTCTTGAGATTCTGCACTTTCGATCATGTATTGAGAAAATGGCAATATAACTTTTTTGTAAAATATAAATAAAACCAAAAGCATAATGATATATTTTATAATTGGCCAAAGGGGCGCTAAATAGCTTTTAAAAGTGTTCATGTAGTTTTGCGTTATCGACGCACCGTCTAAGTTTTTATCCGGTTTAAATTCAAAATTACTAACGGTTACTTTATCACCTCTTTCTTTGTTAAATCCTACTGTTTGTTTAACTATGGCGTCTATTCTATCCATCTCGTCTTTAGAGAGTGCGACATATTTTAATTCATCTGTTTTTTCACCGTTTTTGTCAACTTTTGGAACATATTTTCCATCCACCACTACGGCTGCACTTACTCTTTTGATGGTTGCAAAAGCGTCTTTTGTATTTGTAACTTTTTTGGATATTTCATAGTTTGTTGTTGCTGAATTTTTGGTATATTTTTGTACAACCTTATCTTTTTGCAATCCCTGAACAGGACCTATATTGCTAACGGCTCCGGGAACTCCGCCGGTCTCTTTAGGCTCAATCCCTTCTCTTTTTTCTTCGACGGATTGCTCACTTCTTGGAACAGAATTTGGGTCATACACTTCGCTGGTACTATTTTCTTGGGAAAAATCAAAATCTATCGTAACATTTGCAACGACTTTTTCATGTCCTCCTACGATTGGGGCTAAAACATTTTTTATCTTTTTTTCATATTCTAACTCAAATTCTTTTTGATAAGTGATTTGATTTTTGATTAGTTCATCATCAATAGTTCCGTTGTTTTCGCCTAAAGGAACTCCGTCTTGATTGACGATTTTTACATTTTTTGGACTAAGTTTCATCACAGAAGCCGATATAAGATTTTTTATGCCTAGTATCTGTTTATTGCTTAGTTTCAAGCTTGGATTTATATCTAAAACAACCGATGCGCTAGGGAGTGATTGGCGCTGGACAAAAACACTCTCTTTTGGTATTGCGATGTGAACTTTAGCACTCATTATAGGCTGTAAACCTTCTATTGTCCTACCTAATTCGCCCTCAAGGGCTCTAAGATATTTGATGCGTTGTTCAAAATCCGTTGAACCAAACTCTTGTTTGTCAAAAATTTCAAAGCCTACTTTGCTATTTTTTGGTATCCCTAAAGCTGCAACTGCTATTCTCTCTTTATAGACTGATTCCGTTGGAACTAAAATGGTACTTTCATTTGCGAGCTTATAGGGAACTTTGTCTTGGTCTAGTTGTTGGATTATCAAAGCCGAATCGGCAGGAGAGACATTGTCAAACAAAACTCCATATCCTGCATAAGATGATTTTGAGCTACCCTTATAAAAACTTAAAAATACTAAAAATGCAACCACTACAAATATGGAAACGCCTATAACAATACGCTGACGTAAATTTAAGTTTTGAAAAAGTGTAGATATCTGATCTAACAAAGTTTTAAAATTCATCTATTTCTCGTTTGATTGTAAATCTTTTTGAAAACCTCAAAAAATCTCCTGTTTTGTTCTTTTGTGCCTATGGTAACTCTTATGGCATTTAGTCCGTAAGAAGCAAGATTTCTTACTATTATACCGTTTTTTAGAAGTAAATCGGAAATTTTTGTAGAATTTTTTTCTTCCATCAATAAAAAAGTAATAAAATTTGTAAAACTAGGAATATATTCGATATCCATTTTTTTAGCAAAATTTTCATATTTTGTCATTTCACTTAAATTTTCTTTTAAGCTTTTTTT
>PDWI01006313.1_pt1 | contig 14948 bp, 13 predicted proteins | sample 1430891 | NCBI WGS metagenome assembly PDWI01 (sample SAMN01162508, study PRJNA174530) | Oral metagenome, whole genome shotgun sequencing project. | biome: Marine environment; feature: Marine mammal; material: Swab sample of the gingival sulcus; isolation source: swab sample of gingival sulcus... | reverse complement strand
CAAGCTATATGAAGTAAGCTGTGAAGAGCTTGACTTCCTTAACGACCTTGCGAAAGAAATGGGCGTAACAGGTTCTCGTGTAATGGGAGGCGGTTTCGGAGGTTGTACAATCAACCTCGTAAAGGACGAACTTTACGATAAGTTCATTGCTGAAGCTAAGAAGCGTTATCTTGAAAAGTATGGTCGTGAACCTAAGTTCTACGACGTTGTCATCTCGGACGGTTCTCGCAAGCTCTAAGTCAATCTTAATAAAAACGTTTAATACTAAGAAGGCTGTGTCGCAATGACACAGCCTTTTCTTTTTTCTCTTATTATAACTGAAAGAAGTTATTTTATCTATTTGTTCTATTGAGAAAAGCAAGTTATCAAGGATGAATTTGCCTATTTTTAAGAAATAAGTTGCTTAAAGGACTTGATGTTTATAAAATAATTTATATCTTTGAATCGGAAATTTATAATATACATCTAAATAACCCTACAAAACAATAAGTAGTTATGATAAAGAAGACTCCGTTTACGGATATACACATCGCTCTTGGTGCTAAAATGCACGAGTTCGCAGGCTATAATATGCCTATTGAATATCCTACAGGTATTATAGAAGAACATCAGACTGTCGTTAATGGTGTTGGAGTTTTTGATGTTTCGCATATGGGCGAGTTTTGGGTAAAGGGCGAAAAAGCTCTTGAGTTTATCCAAAATGTCTGCTCAAATGATGCTTCAAAGCTTAAGGTTGGAGATATTCAATACACCTGCTTCCCTAATGATGAGGGGGGAATTATCGATGATTTACTTGTTTATCGTTATGACGATGATAAGTATATGTTAGTGGTTAATGCAGCCAATATTGATAAAGATTGGGCTTGGTGTCAGAAGAAAAATACTTTCGGAGCAGAGCTAGAGAACAACAGTGACGGCATTGCTCAGTTAGCAATTCAAGGACCAAAAGCTCTTGAAGTAATGCAGAAGCTAACGAATGTTAATCTTTCAGAAATTCCTTATTATACTTTTAAGGTAGGGGAATTTGCAGGCTGCTCTGATGTTATCATTTCTAATACTGGTTACACCGGTGCGGGAGGCTTTGAAATTTATTTCTATCCCGAGTTTGCTGAAAAGATTTGGACGGCACTCTTCGAAGCAGGTAAGGACGAGGGCATCAAGCCTATCGGACTTGGAGCGAGAGATACCCTGCGTATGGAGGTTGGCTTCTGTCTCTATGGCAATGATATTACAGATACTACTTCTCCTATTGAGGCTGGACTTGGCTGGATTACGAAGTTTGCCGAAGGAAAGGACTTCCCTTCTCGTGCAATCTTTGAGAAGCAAAAAGCAGAAGGCATTACACGTAAGCTCATTGCTTTCAAGCTAAAAGACAAAGGAGTACCTCGCAGTCATTATGAAATTGCTGACGGAGAGGGTAATATCATTGGAGAGGTTACATCAGGCACAATGTCGCCAACGCTAAAGATTGGTATCGGCTTGGGCTATGTTAAGAAAGAGTTCAGTAAGCTTGGCAGTACAATCTACATCGTTGTGCGTAATCGTAAGCTTGAGGCTGAAGTGGTTAAACCACCAATGCGTGCCACAAAATAACAAACAAGACATACTACTTAACCTTTCTTATGGCTAAGTAGTTGACAAAACAATGAACGCAAAAGAGAGTGTGCCGTTTCGGTACGCTCTCTTTTGCGTTCAAATCCCACAAATCCGCTTCCCAACGAGGAATTATTTTTCTGCCAAATACCACAAATCGGAACGGTCGTAGACCGCAGCCTCAGGCTGTTTTTAATCCCCTATTTATCAAATACTTAAATTTACACTGATTTTGTTAAAAAAGTTACCCAGAAAACTTTTCAAAGTTTTCCGGGTAATTTGAAAAAGTTTTCCCAGAAACTTTTATGACTATTCCCCCATATTTTTCAAACTTATCTAAGTATCACAAATCGGAACTTAAAATTTCCCTCTTGAGCGTGGACTTGGAGCCTGGACAAGGATAGGCTAATTTTTTTGAATTAAGAACTGAAAGTTACCCTCAGGTAATGAACTATTATTAAATAAATCATAATTATACATTAACTCTACCAAGCCGTGAGTTTAGTTGCTTTACTCCTTCTCTGCCTCCCTTCAAGTTTTTGAAGGGGAATCGTTTTACTTTCCAATAATAATTACCCTGCAAAGCTGTATCCACGTAGGGGAATTGAAACTCATCCCTAAATAAACTAATTTTGTATCGCTTTTTTTACCTTAGCTAATTATTCATTCTTACGAGGGGAGAGGGTGAATTATATTTAGGGATAAACCGTAATTCTGAAATTAAATTTATAGAGAATTTGAATATTTTCTTTACAGGATTTGGTTGGTATTGCTTTTTTTTTACATTTGCAAAGTGGGAGACTTTAGTCAAGGCTATTTTGACAATAAATATAAATAATATAATTACGCAAAGATATGAAAGAACAGAAAGAATTGAAGGAGCTTTACTCAGCTCCAGAGGTAGAAATCGTAAGATTAGCTTCGCCAATTAGTCTCTTGGAGACCTTCTCAGGAGGAGGTAGTGTTGGAGACTATGGAAACGGAGGAGAATGGGGACTTGACCCAAACAAAGAACCTGAGGATTGGTTTGCTAACCCTGAGAATTGGCAATAATAAAAAAAGAAGTAGATAATGAAATTAAGTAATTACCTTGCCCTTGGTTTAATGGGCGTAATGCTTTTCTCGTCTTGTAACAAAGATATAAAAGACAAGCATCAAGATATTGATTTAGATAAGACAACGGTCTTTACTGCTTCAGCAGATATAAAATCTTTTACCTTGCTAGAGTATAGAGCTGACGAAAAAGTTGCTCGTGCAGCAATAAAGAGTAAGGGGTACACTATTCCTTCGCTGGACATTACGAAAGCGGAGCTAAAAGAAGGCAAATATACGGCTCATTGGGGTGTGATAACAGGAACTACTACAGAGCGTCAAGACGTTGATAAGACAAAGATTCTTGACGCTGCACCGAGTACACCGCCAGCTTCTAGTTCGCTCTTTATAAATGAAAATAATAAAGGGAAAAATGAGTTGAGTTTTTATTGTCCGATTCCTGGTAGTTATGCTAATAAGACAAAGAAGGCTTACTTTGCTTTTGGAGGGAACAGAAATGGAGAGAAACTAGAATTTAAGGGAGACTTTTCGCCAAATAAGGAGATTAGAGGTCTTAAAAAAGATGAAGTAGATAATAAGCGTCAAATCCCTTTGATGACAGATTTTCTGCCTTTTAATAAAATACTCTCTTCAATGACTGATGCTTCTGCAACAAAAGCTCCACGTGTTACATTTAATCCTCGTGGTTGCTTGATTGCTTTCTGTTTCGTCAATAAGTTCGATGAGGATATTACAATTCAAGATATTGTCTTAGAAAATGATAACTCACTTTACTTTGAAGGAACTTTTTATATGGAAGGCTTCAACAATGAGAGAGCAGTGTTTATAGGAGTTAATGATAAGGACTATGTTTGTCCTGTCTTTGACGGGAGTAGCCGTGGTTATCGTTTAAGTCCTGTTAATGGAACTTTTGAGAGTAAAAAAGAAGAGTTACCTCTCTTCCACGTATGGGGGATGCCTCGTAAGAATACAGGCGGTTGTGGTGAAGATAGACTCGGTTTCCGTGTAAGGTTTACAAAGGGAAATAGTACGGATGTGCTTACTACTCGTCTATTCTTCTATACCTTACCTAGTAATAATGATTTCGTAGAAGGAATGGCTTATCGTCGTCCTGTTCTATTGAATGAAAAATGTCTTCCTCAAACTGCAGGTGGAGGAAAAAATCCACTGATGTATTTTGCTAAATATGTAGTTAGAAAGGACGCTAAGGGCTTGGTTACAAATTATAAGATTCCGAAGTCAAGTAACTATGATTCTTGGACAAATACAGACCCTGGTTTCTTCCAATGGGATAAAGCTGTAGAGCTATTTAATGATGAAGATTGGCTGAAGGATAAGTATGTTTTCCCTTCTAAAGAACAGGTTAATTCACTGCTTCCTATCCATCAGGATGGTCGTGAAGTTATTCAGTTCTTTCATCTTCTGAGAACATTTACGACTCTAGAAGATGTTCAGATTGGCTCAGAACCTGTAAAGCAATATACTTCAGACTTCCTGACTAAATATGAGTGCCCTCAGTATGCAACTTATGCCATTCGTTTCAAGGGAACCGAACACGAGAGTGCTTGGCGTTTCTTCTATGACCCTGAGGCAGAAGATAAGTGCTTAGTTGTTGAATGTATTGGAAATTTCAAAAATGTTAATAAAACATTAGCTGAGATTGCTTATCCTTCATTCTTCTCCACAAACCCAGAAACAACTAAGCGTGTATTACCTGTTTATGGTTTTGTTAATAGAAGGTATGCTACTGGTGGACTAAGTAATAACGTAATTCAGCGTAATATGTATGGTGAGTATTGGTCATCTACGTCAATTGATGGTGTCGCTTCTTATGGTATGAGTCTCTCTCCGGATGATGCGTATACAAGTAACTTTACTAAGCTTGATGGTCTTTCTGTTCTTCCGTATCTTAAGCAGTTGCCTTCACATCCTTAAACATCATCAATAATAAAATAAAAAGCTTCGCCCTTTTCCCGCCTCGGGAGGAGGGCGAACTCTTTTATTATTAGCTCTTAATTCTTGGCTAAAAGGAGAACTTTGATATAAATGCCTTATTTTTGTAGTTGTGGAACTAAATACAATAAAATTATGATGACTAAAGGGACTTTATACAAGGCTTTGCTCGTAGCAAGTCTTTTTCTTGGGGCGGTTTCTTGCTCTAAGCATTTAGTAAATAAGGGCATAGGAGACAAGGTTAGTGAAACGATTGCTTGTGAACGTAATACGAAGCAGTCAGACAAGTACGTCGTTGTGCTTTCTATGGACGGCTTTCGCTACGACTATCAGACACTTGCTCAAACGCCTAATTTAGACCAAATAGATAAAGAAGGCTTGTCAGGAAAGTTTCGTCCTTGCTATCCTTCACTAACTTTTCCGAACCATTATTCAATGGCAACGGGACTTTACCCAAATAACCACGGCATTGTAGGGAATACATTTTGGTTACCTAATGGAGAACGCTATAAACTCGGAGATAGAAAAAGCGTTGAAAATCCAAAATTTTACTTTGGTGAGCCTATTTGGAATGTCGCACGCAAACAGGGACTTTGTTCAGCAAGCTATTTCTGGGTTGGGAGTGAGACTGCTGTCGGAGGTCTGCAACCTAATATATGGAAAAGGTATAATCCGAAAGATAGCTTTATGTCTCGTGCTGACTCTGTCATCTCTTGGCTAAATAGACCTGAAGATGTTCGTCCACATTTGATTATGTGGTACCTGAGTGAGCCTGACCATAGCGGGCATACTTATGGACCTGAAGCTAAAGAGACTAGAGCTTCTATAGAGGAAGTGGATGCTGTCGTGGGGCATTTTAGAAAGGAACTTGCTAAGCTCCCTATTGCAGGACAGGTTGATTTCATTCTTGTTTCTGACCACGGAATGGCTCAGTTTGACTACAATCGCTCAGTCAATCTAGCCGATTACATCAAGGAAGAAGATATTAAACACATTGCTACAGGTCCTTTTACGCATATTTATCCTAAGCAAGGTAAAGAAAAAGTTGTTTATGAATCTCTGAAAAACATTCCTAATGCCAAGGCGTATTACAAGGAAGACTTGCCTGAGCGTTTGCACTTTGGTTCAAGCGATAGAATTGGTAAGATTGTCGTGGTTGCGGACTTGGGTGCTGTTTTATTCTTTGAGCCTAATCTACAAGGAACTTATAGACATCTAACTGCAGGACACGGCTTTGATAATAAAGAGGAACAGATGCAAGCAGTATTCAAAGCAGTAGGACCTAGCTTTGAGGCTGGTCGTATTGTAAAGGATGCGATTCCAAACATTACTTTATATCCTCTAATTTGCAATATTTTAGAGCTTAAAGCTCCAAAGAATGATGCGGATGACAAATTGGCTAAGAGCCTATTAAAGAAATAATATGACTAATTCATTTTTAGAACAAGAAAAAATATCGATCAATAGAATACTCAACACTATAGTAAAAGGAGATTGTATTGATGTATTACAAAAGATACCTGATAATACTATTGACTTTATATTTGCAGACCCTCCTTATTTTATGCAAACGGAAGGAGATTTGATGAGGTTTGAGGGGACGAAGTTTAATGGCGTTGATGATGAGTGGGATAAATTCTCATCATTTTCTGAGTATGATGCTTTCTGTGTATCTTGGCTTAGAGAGTGCCAACGAGTGTTAAAAGCAAATGGAAGTATTTGTGTTATAGGCTCTTTTCAAAATATATATAGACTTGGATACATTATGCAAAACTTAGGTTTTTGGATAATCAATGATATTATTTGGCATAAGAATAATCCTGTGCCCAACTTTGCAGGAACACGTCTTTGTAATGCACACGAAACTCTTATTTGGTTTAGTAAGAACAAAAAGAGTAAAGTAAATTTCAATTATAAGACAATGAAATATCTTAATGGTGATAAGCAAGAAAAGTCTGTTTGGAATTTACCAATTTGTAATGGTAGTGAACGCTTAAAAGATAAAGAAGGACTAAAAATACATTCTACTCAAAAACCAGAAAGCTTATTATATAAAATAATTCTTTCTGCAACAAAACCCAATGACATAGTTCTTGACCCATTTTTTGGAACAGGTACAACAGGGGCTGTCGCAAAAAGAATTGGACGTAACTATATTGGTATAGAACGTGAAGATAAGTATATAGTTGCTGCCAAAGAAAGAATTAGACAGATTTTAGATGAAAGTAATGATATAACTGACCTATCTTTGGAAGTTAGACCTCCAAAAGTACCTATAAAAAAGTTGATAGATACAGGATATTTGATAACAGGAATGGCTTTATATTCACCTCAAAAAGAATATAAATGTTCATTGTTATCCAATGGACAAGTTATAGATAAGGAGAAAAAGCCTTTGTCAATACATAAAATGAGTGCAAAAATTCTAAATAAATCTAATCATAATGGTTGGTCGTATTTTTATATAAAACGTGGAGAACGATTTATTTTATTAGATGAATTAAGATATAACTACATACAAGAGCAAAATGAAGGATAATACTAAACTATTGATAGATAAAAGTGTTCAAGATATTATTGAACGATGTGCTAATAATCAAAAGATTAGTTCATTGATAGATAAACACGATAAAAAACTTCATTTTATTCCAACTGAATATCGAGTATTAGGAGGCTTATTACAAAGTATGAATATCCAATTTGGAAATTTCATTGAAATTCTAATGTCAAATTTAGTCAGTTGTGAAGAACGTTATGAAATCATAGAAAAATATAGTGGAAAAAAGAGTAATTCATTTTCTTTAGCAGAAGATAATGAAAGACTTATTGATAGCTATATCACAAAATGTCAGACAGAAACTTTTGACTTAGAGCAGGAATTCGAATTACTAAAAAAACAATTATTCTTAAATAATAAGAGAGAGGGAGCTAAGGTTATCACGTTTAAACACGATATTGATTTATTATTTAAGAGTAAGGATAATAATAAAATCTATTATCTAGAGATCAAATATAATGATGATCACGATACAGGTAAGTTTGTTGATATAAATAGAAAGTTTATCAAAACTTATGCATATTTACTTAGTGAATTTGATTTGAATGATCACAATGATCTTGTTCCAATTCTATTCTTCTTTAATAATAAAAAGATGAAAGGTAACATTTATATTCCTGAACAAAGCAATATAATGAGGGGACAGAAATTTTTTGATAATTTCCTAACTACTGAATACTTAGATGTTGATCTGTATTTGACAGATTTATCAAAACGAGATGAAACAATAGCAAGTTTTGATGCTCTATATAGAAAAATAAGGGGGAAGAAATAAATACTTATAATCAAAAATGATAATTGCTCAAAAGCAACGAAAAGAAAATATAAGCGAATACTTGCTCTATATGTGGCAAGTAGAGGACTTAATCCGTGCCGCAAACTGCGATATGGATAAAATCAATGATTTAATCCTCACTCGCTACAGCTTTGCAGATGATGAGACGAAGGAGCAGGTGCGTCAGTGGTACGGCGAACTTGTCGATATGATGCGTTCTGAAGGAAAACAGAAAACAGGACACCTAGACATCAATCGTGTCGTGATGATGAACCTTGAAGACTTGCATCGTCGCTTGCTCGCTAATGACAAAGAGTATATCTATACAAGTTTGCATTATCAGGTCTTGCCAGCAATCATTCAGCTTAGGGGGAAGCAAAAGAATGAAGAGGGCAAAGCAGAAATTAGCGATATTGAAACTTGCTTTAATGCCGTGTATGGCTACTTAATGCTCAAGCTCAAAGGCGAAGAAGTCTATGAGGATACGATGAAGTCTATTAAACAGATTAGTGGTTTTCTTGCAATGCTTTCGCATAAGTTTAAGCAAGACGAGGAGGGCGAACTAGCAAAACTCTACGAGCAACAATAGATGAAAAGCATACTTGTAATAGGAGGGAATGGTCAGCTTGGGCAAGCAATCCGAGAGGTTGCTAAAGCTTTTGACGATTTAGAGCTTTATTATGTTGATAGAGAAGACTTAGATATTACTAAAGCTAAAGCGATAGAAAGCTATATCTCTGCTAATTTACAAAACGCACAACTAGAGCTTGTCATCAATTGTGCTGCTTATACTGCCGTAGATAGAGCCGAAGAAGAGCAAGCAAAAGCTTATGCAATCAATCACCTTGGCGTAGAGCATTTGGCTCATTCTTGCAAAGCATTAAATCTATTATTACTGCACGTTAGTACAGATTACGTCTTTTCTGGAGCAAACACTCAGCCTTATAAGGAAGAAGACAAAGCAGAGCCTATCAATATATATGGTAAAAGCAAATTAGCAGGCGAAGAAGCTCTTAATAAGCTAATGGGCAAGAAAGCTTTAATCCTACGTACGGCTTGGCTGTACTCCGAATATGCTCAGAACTTTGCTCTTAAAATACTCAAATTAGCAGAGGAAAGAGCAGAACTTTCTATCGTGGCAGACCAAATCGGTTCGCCGACTTACGCTCCGCACTTAGCAGAAGCAATACTTCAAATATCCACTTACGCTTGTCTTGAGAAGGTATTCCGTAGCGAATACTTGCACTATACAGACGAAGGAGCTTGTTCGTGGTACGATTTGACCAAAGCCTTAGTTTCGGAGGCTAAGCTTAACAGTGAGGTTAAGCCAATCAAGACGGAGCAATATCCTACTCCTGCCAAACGTCCGAAGTATAGCGTCTTGGATAAGAGAGCTATTGGAGAGCATTACGGCATTATCCCTAAGCCGTGGCAAGAGGGCGTTAGCACTTTAATAAAGAAGTTAGATAAGAATAAATAATGACAAAGTACAATCAGAAAGAAATAGACCTAAGGCGAACTTTCGCCATTGTCAGTCACCCTGACGCAGGTAAGACGACGCTCACGGAGAAGTTGCTCCTCTTCGGAGGTGCGATTCACGTAGCAGGAGCGGTTAAGAGCAACAAGATTAAGAAAACTGCTACGAGTGACTGGATGGAGATTGAGAAGCAGCGTGGTATCTCTGTGGCGACTTCCGTTATGGGTTTTGAATACAAGGGGCATAAGATTAACATTCTGGATACCCCTGGTCACCAAGACTTTGCCGAAGACACTTTCCGCACATTGACAGCGGTTGATAGCGTGATTATCGTTATTGATTCGGCGAAAGGGGTTGAGGCTCAGACACGTCGCCTAATGCAGGTTTGCCGAATGCGTAAAACGCCTGTTATTGTCTTCATCAATAAAATGGATAGAGAAGGACGAGACCCTTTTGACTTGCTTGATGAGGTTGAAGAAGAGTTGGAACTAAAGCTTCGTCCGCTTTCTTGGCCTATTGACAACGGCGAGCGTTTCCGTGGCGTTTACAATATGTATGAGCAGGGGCTAAATCTCTTTACGCCTGACAAGCAACGCATCACAGAGAACGTTAAGATTGACGACATTTCTTCGGACGAACTAGAGCAACATATCACGAAAGAGCAAGCCGAAAAGCTAAGAGAAGATATTGACCTTGTGGACGGCGTTTACGAGCCTTTTGATAGAGCGGAATATCTAAAGGGCAATCTTGCTCCCGTCTTTTTCGGTTCGGCACTGAACAATTTCGGAGTGCAAGAGCTGTTAAACTGCTTTGTGGATATTGCTCCTTCTCCCCAATCGGTGCAGGCAGAGGAGCGTGAAGTTAATCCTTACGAAGAGCCTTTCACAGGTTTTGTTTTCAAGATACACGCCAATATGGATCCGAACCACAGAAGTTGTATTGCTTTCATTAAGATTTGCTCGGGCAAATTTGAGCGAAACAAGGCCTACAAGCATACACGTTTGAATAAAACCTTCAAGTTCAGCAGTCCAACTGCCTTTATGGCTCAGAAGAAAGAGACTGTAGAAGAGGCTTTTGCAGGGGATATTATCGGATTGCCTGATACGGGAAACTTTAGAATTGGCGATACGCTGACTTCGGGCGAAGACCTACATTTCAAAGGTTTGCCTAGTTTCTCTCCCGAGCTGTTCAAGTACATTGAAAATCAAGACCCAATGAAGACGAAGCAACTTGCCAAAGGGATTGACCAACTAATGGGAGAAGGTGTAGCACAGCTCTTTACCAATCAGTTTAATGGGCGTAAGATTATCGGAACGGTTGGGCAGTTGCAATTTGAAGTTATTCAATACCGTCTCCTAAACGAATACGGAGCAGCTTGCCGTTGGGAACCAATTAACCTTTTCAAAGCCTGTTGGATTGAGAGTGATAATGCCGAAGCATTGGAGAACTTCAAGAAGCGTAAAGCTCAATATATGGCAAAGGATATTGTCAGACGGGATGTTTATCTTGCAGATTCGAGCTATGTGCTGACAATGGCTCAGCAAGATTTCCCTGATATTAAGTTCCACTTCACTTCGGAGTTTGGCAAGCAATAAGCTAAGTTAAGGCTTGAGCTTTAGGCTCTAAACATTAGTATAATTAAGGAGTGTGTCGTTTCGGCACGCTCTTTTTTATGCCTTGCTTAAACAAATCAGTCATCACTTTTCTTTATATAATATATATTATAACTTACTAGAATATATATTATAATCTAACAGAATATATATTATAATTATAAAAGAGACGTCTATTTGCTCTATAAGTCTTATCAGTTTGCTTTATAGATGACGTTTATTCAAGCGAAAGGATACGAACAAAAGCCTTTGTACAGATGTTTTGTTAATGGTTTTGATGAAGAATAAAATGGTAAATAGATTATGACAAAGACAATTTATGACTTTAGTGCAAAGTCTCTACGAGGGCAAGAAATTAGCCTTGAGGATTACAAAAATAAAGTTATCCTAGTGGTCAATACGGCAAGCAAGTGTGGACTTACGCCTCAATATGAAGGTTTGGAAAAGCTATATCAAGCGTATAAAGATAGAGGTTTGGTCGTTTTAGGCTTCCCTTGTAATCAGTTCGCCAATCAAGAACCTGATAGCGAAGACGAAATTGCGGAAGGTTGCCTTATTAACTATGGTGTTAGCTTTCCGATGTTTGCTAAAGTTAAGGTTAATGGCAAGGAGGCTCATCCTCTATTTAAGTACCTAAAGACGGAACTCAAAGGCACATTCTGCAATGCCCTTAAGTGGAACTTTACTAAATTTCTGATTGGAAGGGACGGCAAACCTTATAAGCGTTTTTCGCCAATTACGAAACCTGAGCAACTGCGTCAAGAGATTGAAAAGCTTTTAGGCTAAGGATAAATAAGCGGATAGAGGCTTTGCCTAGCGAAAAAGTTGTATTTTTGTGCCGAGTAATAAATAAGTAAAGATTATGGCAGAAAATGTAATTTGTCCGAAGTGTAGTTCGGAGTACACCTATGAAGACGGTGAATTGACAATTTGTTCGCAGTGCTTCCACGAATGGAACGAAGGCGAACGTGTGGAAGAAGAGGCAAACGAAGGGAAAGTTTTTGATGCAAATGGCAATGAATTGCAGAATGGAGATACTGTGATTGTCATTAAGGATTTGCCTGTTAAGGGAGCTCCAAAGCCAGTTAAGGCAGGCACGAAAGTGAAGAATATACGTCTGGTAGAGGGCGACCACGATATTGATTGTAAGATTGACGGCTTCGGAGCAATGGCTCTTAAGTCTGAGTTCGTTAGAAAAGGCTAAAAGCTTCTCTAAAGTAATAAAAAAGGCTAGGCACATTCTCGGAGTGTGCCTAGCCTTTTTATTGTGAGCAATTTGTTTAGTTATTGAGGACGCTTAGCTGATTCTTTGCAGGGTTAGCGTACATTTCCACAATACGATTGAAGAGGAATTGCTTATCCTTGACTAGCCCCTCGGGAAGCTCTAGGTCATCAACTTTGAATGAAACGTAACAGATAAAGTTGTTGTAATCCTCCTCGGTGTAATAAGCTTGATACTGCTTTTCATCACCTTCGCTCGTCATTAGGTCAAGAGCGACGTAATTATAAGGGAAAAGCTTATAAGAGCGGTAAATCTCATTGTCAATTAGCTCGGCAACCTTCGTGATGCGGTCGCCTTCTTTTAGTTCGGAGAAGTCATAAGCCTCTAAAATTTCGTTCAGCGGACGACCTGTCGTGAAGTGTACACGTCCTTTGTTGCCAAGAACTCCTGTTTGCATATTTAGTCCGTCGTCGGCAGGTGTTTTCTTATAGTCGCTATCACGTTTGAGTTGCATTTCTTTGGCTTTCAGCAGGTCGCAGGGGTCAAGTTCGTAAGAGCAAGCCGTCGGCACGATGTTCAGTTTTCGGATAGCCGTCAAGAAGTCCGTGCCACGCTCTGCACTAAGCGTTAGCATCTTCAGAAGGGCAGGCTGAGTGTGGTCGCTAGAGTCTTTCGCTCGTCCTTCACGTTGAGCAATCCAAAGCGGAATGTTGTCCGTAATTGCGTCATTTATATAAGAAGATAATTGCTTAGCTGCGAGCAGAACTTCACGTCCTTGTAGATTACGCTTAACCAAAAAGCTGCCATTAAGCTTGACAAGAGTTTCAACCCAAGGGAAAATCAGCAGATTGTCTCCGATAGCAATCTCTGGGAAAGGATAACCCTTTTCATAAAGCATTACGCTAAGGAAGGCGGAGTCTAAGATGATGTCTCTGTGATTAGAGATGTAAGTATAAGCCTTTTCTTTAGACAGCTCGTGCGAAATTGTTAAGTCCACAGACTGACAAGTCTTTTGCATTACTTGCTTAACCAAGAGGTAACTAATTCGCTCTTTGAAATCTCTTACCGAAGTGCAAGAGCGAAGCACTGCCGTTACTTGTTCCCAAGTCATTCCTGTCTCGAAAACCTCAAAAGCTTGCTTAATCATTGATTCGGCAAGAAGTCTCTCTACCGCCTCTGCCACTTCATTAGGAAGCAAAGGTCTAATATCATTATACTGACTGTAATTCATAATTATTTGTTTATTATTTTGAGCAAAAACTCAGGCATTGTCATTTGATTTGCTCGGACTTGCTGAGGGATAAAGCTTGTTGCCGTCATACCTGGGGTTGTGTTTACTTCAAGCAAGGTTGGGAAGCCGTCGCTTTCAATAATATAATCCACACGGATAACGCCACGAGCATCAACACGTTGGTAAATCTCTTTTGTTAACTTCTGAATAAGCTTAGTCGTCTCGTCCGAAATGCGAGCAGGCGTAATCTCTTCCACTTCGCCCTTGTACTTGGCATTGTAATCAAAGAAAGGATTTGTCGTTACAACCTCCGTTACAGGCAGTGCTTTGATTGAATTGGCTTGCTCCTCCTCACAATCAAGGCTTAAATCACGATAACAACCGCAGGTAACTTCCGTTCCTTGGATAAAGCGTTCAAGCATAACTTCAGGAGCTTCCTTTAGGGCTAGAGCAACGGCTTCTTTTAGTTCTTCTGCTCGCTCAACCTTGGTCGTCGCAATGCTTGAGCCTCCTGTATTTGGCTTGACAAAAAGCGGAAGACCTAATTCTTGCACAATCTTTTGAGCCTCCACATCATTATCAATTAGCGTTTTCAGACGAATAGACTTTGCCACACGAATGCCTTCAAAAGTTGAAAGGAAACGATTGCAATAGAACTTATTAAAGGTCAAAGCCTCCGAGGCAACAGAACCCGTATTATAAGGTAAGTCTAACATATCAAAGTAGCCTTGTATAATGCCGTCTTCCCCCGGAGTGCCGTGAATGGTAATGTAGATAAAGTCAAAAGTCTGCTTTTTGCCTTCAAGCATAAAAGAGAAATCGGCTCTGTCAATAGCTAAAAGTTCTCCACTATCAAGGCTTACTTGCCAAGCCTCTTTATCTATCAAAACTAAGTATGGCTTATAGTCCGACAAACCTTGCTCAAGAGCCTCAGTGAACCACGAGCATAAAGCTTTCCCCGACTTAAGCGAAACGCTATATTCGCCTGAGTAACCTCCTGCAACGATTGCTAAGTTTTTCTTCATTTATTTTCTTCAATAAAAATTAGTGGCACAACTACCTAAAAGTATTGCCACGGACAAAGATACAACCTTCTCGTGATGCGACCATAATCTTTTCCGCTAAAGACTAGAGTTTATTCCGCAAGAAACTCTAGTTTCTTTCCGAAAAGATTGTAGTTTCTTCCCAAAGAAACTGACAAGCCTCTTAGGATAGCTTTTCATTTCACTCCGTGGTGAAATAGATTTCATTCCGCAGTGAAAAGTTTTTCACCACGGAGTGAAATGAATTAAGAGTTAATAATGAATAATTAGTAATTGGCTAACGCAAGAAAAGAACTCTCAACTCTTAACTAAAAGAACAATTCTTAATCAACAAGATTTGGCTCGCATTGTTTTTTTTTACATTTGCTCTGTGCAATGTTTCAGCACGTTTTGTTAAACTAAGTAATAATCAAAAATGCAAGAAAAATGAA
>PDWI01006310.1_pt1 | contig 14954 bp, 11 predicted proteins | sample 1430891 | NCBI WGS metagenome assembly PDWI01 (sample SAMN01162508, study PRJNA174530) | Oral metagenome, whole genome shotgun sequencing project. | biome: Marine environment; feature: Marine mammal; material: Swab sample of the gingival sulcus; isolation source: swab sample of gingival sulcus... | reverse complement strand
TAACTATACTTTGGGCGATATTATTTCCCGCTATCAACGCATGCAGGGCAAGAATGTCATGCAACCAATGGGCTGGGATGCATTTGGCTTGCCTGCTGAGGGAGCAGCGATTAAACATAATCGAGCACCCGCTGAATGGACATATGGCAACATTGACTACATGAAAAAACAGCTCAATTCGCTTGGCTATGCCTATGACTGGTCACGTGAATTAGCGACTTGTCAGCCCAGCTATTACAAGTGGGAGCAATGGTTTTTTACTCGCCTTTACGAGAAAGGCTTGGTTTATAAAAAAATGGCAGAAGTTAATTGGGATCCGGTTGATAATACCGTACTCGCCAATGAACAAGTTATCGATGGGCGTGGTTGGCGTTCGGGAGCCCTGGTGGAAAAAAGAGAAATTCCACAGTGGTTTATCCGTATTACCGACTATGCTGAAGAGTTACTCGAAAGCTTGGACGACCCAGAAATGCAATGGCCCGAAAAAGTCAAAACTATGCAAAAAAACTGGATCGGCAAATCAGTAGGGTTGGAAATTGATTTCAGTGTTGAAGGATTTAGCGAGCCGCTACGTGTCTTTACGACAAGACCAGATACTTTGTACGGTGTTAGTTTCATGGCAGTTGCTTATAATCACCCACTTGCTAAACAGCAAAGCGAAAACAATCCCGACTTGGCCGCCTTTTGTAAAGACATTTCTAAAACGTCAACCGCCGAAGCAGATATGGAAACCATGGAAAAACAGGGTATGCCAACAGGATTATTCGCCACTCATCCACTCACTGGCGAAAAAATCCCAGTCCTTGTCGCTAATTTTGTTCTCATGAGTTATGGCACCGGTGCTGTTATGGCCGTACCAGCTCACGACCAACGTGATTTTGAATTTGCTAAAAAATATGATTTACCCATCAAACCGGTTATCTCCCACCCGAAGGATTTTGATTGGCAAACTGCTTGGACTGAAAAAGGCGATGTCATTAATTCAGACGAATTTAATGGCTTAGATTACCAAACTGCTTTTGAAAAAATTGCTGATAAACTTATTGCACAAGGGGTTGCCGAGAAAAAGACCAACTACCGCCTGCGTGATTGGGGAATTTCTCGTCAGCGTTATTGGGGAGCCCCCATTCCTTTTTATATTAATGAAAATGGTGAATATGAGCCGGTTCCACTTGAAGATTTACCCGTAAAACTACCAGAAAATGTTGCCTTTGACCCATCAGGTGCTTCTCCTATTAAAAATATGCCTGAGTTTATCCAAGCAGTTAATTCGGCAACGGGCAAAGCCGTACAGAGAGAAACTGACACTTTTGATACTTTCATGGAAAGCTCTTGGTACTATGCTCGTTATGCATGTCCCGATAATGACGAAGCAATGCTTGATGAACGTGCAAATTATTGGTTGCCTGTTGACCAATATATTGGCGGGATTGAACATGCGATTCTACATCTCTTATACGCAAGGTTTTTCCATAAACTCTTGCGTGACGAAGGTTTAGTGACTTCTAATGAGCCTTTTAAGAATTTACTCACTCAAGGTATGGTTGTCGCTCCAACCTATTACCGTGATAATGCAGATGGCAGTAAAACTTACTTTAATCCCGATGATTTAACGATTGAAAAAGACAGTAAAGGGAAAATTATTGGAGCAATTTGTAATAAAGATAGTAAGGCCGTCAAGATTGGCAAAATTGAAAAAATGTCAAAATCTAAAAATAATGGATCCGACCTACAACCATTAATTGACAAATACGGTGCCGATACTATACGTTTATTTATTGCTTTTGCCGCTCCGCCAGAACAATCATTAGAATGGTCTGATACGGGTGTTGAAGGTGCTAATCGCTATTTAAAAAAAGTTTGGTCGTATGCAAAAAAACACCAAACAGATATTCAAAATGCCAGTGATACCGTCACCACAGAGAATGCCAAACTCAAAAACATTCGTCGTGAAATTCACCAAGCTCTACAGCAGGCGACCAATGACTTTGCTCGTCAGCAATTTAATACCGTCATTTCAGCATGTATGAAAATTTACAATGCCATTGCAAGTATTGAACAATCAGGTGATGAGGCAAATGCACTACGTCGTGAGGGCTACCGCATTTTAATACTTTTACTGTCTCCTGTAGCACCACATATTGCTCATGCTTTATGGGGTGAATTGGGTTATCAAGGCGAGCTTTTGGATACGCCTTGGCCACAGGTTGATGAGAAAGCCTTAGAACAAAGTGAAATAGAAATGGTCGTTCAAGTTAGCGGAAAAATGCGTGGTAAAATTTACGTTGCACCCAACACCGATAAAGAGACAATCATTACTATGGCATTAGCTAACGCTAACGTCAGTAAATTTACCGATGGCAAAGAAATTATTAAAACCATCGTTGTGCCGAATAAATTAGTCAATATTGTCGTTAAAGGCTAATTAAACTAGAAAATAAGGGAGAATATTATGCGTCGTATTATACTTGGTGGTTTACTTATCAGCTTGTTGCTAGCGGGCTGTGGTTTTCACTTGCGTGGATTAAACAGCCAGTTATCCGGTAAGTTTAAGAAAACCTATCTCGTTGAAGATAATGATAGTAATGTTAATCTTAATCAAGAAGTTGCTTCGCTAATTACCTTAAACGGCGGGCAGCTAGTTGATAAATCACAAGCTATTATTCGCCTCGTTATTTCACCGTTAAAGGTCAAATCTCGACAAATTGCTATTTCGGGCGACAGCACACTCAAAGAGTATGAAAAAACTTATCGTGCTAATATCACTATAATCAACCAGAATGACGGTAGTCAAATTGGACAAAGAGTAGTTTCCAGCATACAGCAACAACAGTATGACGAAAAAAATGTTCTTGCCAGTGACGAGCAAAGTGAAATTACTCAAGAGGCTGCGGTTAGAGATTTGGCTAACGAAATTATTCGTTATTTGTCGACAATCAAGTAAATACTGGGGATTTTTCTTGCGGCAGTTTGAGGTTTTTGCTATAGTTCGCAACGTTTTATAATTGAATGATTAACAGGTAATTTACTGAATATGGCAAAAGAAGACAGTATCGAAATGATGGGGGTTGTTATTGAATCACTGCCCAACACAACTTTTAAAGTTAAATTGGAAAATGATTTAGTCGTCACCGCAAGAATTTCAGGCAGAATGCGTAAACACTATATCCGTATTTTAACAGGTGATAAAGTTCGTGTAGAAATCACCCCTTATGACTTAACTAAAGGTCGAATCACTTATCGTGAAAAATAATCTGTCTGTCGGCAGGTTTTAATAGCACATAATCAACAGTGATTATGTGCTATTGTTATTTCTGAACCTAAAAAAGTTAAACCAAAAAAATAAAGGAAATTAACAATGAGTATTGTTTTTATTAAATATTTACTAATCGCCGTGCAAGTACTATTTATTACTCGCTTTCATTTAGAATTATCTAAAATTAACGGTTTTACTGAACCTGCCAATACCATTCGCAAAATTACCAATCCACTAGTTTTGCCAATAAAACATTTTATTCCCTCTTGGGGGGCAAAAAAGTTTGCCGCCATTCTAGCCGCATTTTTAATCACTTTTTTAGCGATTTTAATGATTAACCAAAGTGGCATAACGACCAGTGCAATAACAGCAGTTATTATGCTAATTCTTACTTGGATAAGTTTTTTGCAGTATGGTATGTTTTTGTTTGTCATCGGTTCATGGATCCAAATTCCCGCCTTACAACGCATCAATGAATTACTTTACCACTTATTTGAGCCGATGTTACGTCCCATTCGTCGCATATTACCGGCTGTGGGTGGATTAGATTTTTCGCCAATTGTCTTTTTATTTGCTCTATCTTTTGCTAGCAATGCTTTTTCTAATTTAGTTTCACGTTTATTGTACTAATCTTATGAGATATCCAGAAAAATTTGACGTTATTGTTATTGGTGGTGGACATGCAGGTACTGAAGCTGCCGCTGCCGCTGCTCGCATGGGGGCAAAGACTTTACTGCTCACACAAAATATCGAAACTATCGGCATGATGAGTTGTAATCCGGCAATTGGTGGTATTGGCAAAGGTCACTTAGTCAAAGAAGTTGACGCTATGGACGGGTTAATGGCAAGAGCTGCTGATAGAGCAGGTATTCAATTTCGTACGTTAAACTCTCGTAAGGGTCCAGCTGTTCGAGCAACCCGAGCCCAAGCTGACAGGAACCTCTACCGCGTTGCCATTCGACAAATGCTAGATCACCAAGAAAATTTAACCATTTTCCAATCCATGGCGAGTGATTTAGTGATTGAAAATCATCGTGTCATTGGTGTTGATACACAACATAAGGTACGCTTCTTAGGGCGTACCGTCATTCTGACTGCAGGCACTTTTTTAGGCGGGAAAATTCATGTAGGGCTTAATAATTATCAGGGTGGCCGTGCAGGTGATACCGCGTCGGTTGCTTTGGCGGACAAATTGCGAGATTTACCGTTTAGGGTGGAACGCTTAAAAACTGGGACGCCACCGAGAATTGATGCCAAAAGTATTGATTTTAATCAGTGCCAAGAGCAACCGGGGGATGATCCGCGTCCAGTTTTTTCTTTCATTGGTTCACACAGTGACCAACCAAAGCAAATTTCTTGTTGGATTACACACACTAATGAAAAAACTCATGAGATTATTCGTAATGGGTTGGATGAATCTCCCATGTACACAGGTGTGATTGATGGCGTGGGTCCCCGTTATTGTCCATCTATCGAAGACAAAATCATGCGGTTTGCCGATAAAAATTCACATCAAGTTTTCCTAGAACCTGAGAGTTTAACAAATAGCGAAGTCTACCCCAATGGTATTTCCACCAGCTTATCCTTTGAAACACAAATTAACTACGTGCGAAGCATGAAAGGACTCGAAAATGCCATTATTACTCGCCCAGGTTATGCTATTGAATATGACTTTTTTGATCCGCAAGATTTACATAATAGTTTGGAAACCAAAAGTATCGAAAACTTATTTTTTGCGGGACAAATTAACGGTACCACAGGTTATGAAGAAGCTGCTGCACAAGGATTATTAGCAGGAATAAATGCCGTGCTAAAAGTTCGTGAGCAGCCTCATTGGTTCCCAACCCGAGATACTGCTTACATTGGCGTTATGATTGATGATTTAATCACCCAAGGTACTAAAGAGCCCTACCGTATGTTCACCAGCCGTGCCGAATATCGCTTGTTACTACGTGAAGACAATGCCGATCAACGCCTCACCGAAACGGCACGGAAATTAGGTTTAGTCAGTGATAAACGCTATCGCCTGTTTTGTGAAAAAATGGAACTCATTGAAAAAAGCAAATCCCAACTTCGTTCAACTTGGGTGCAACCTGAAATGATTAATAAAACTATCGATATTAACATTAATCGTGAAGCCAATGCCTATGACTTATTAAAACGCCCCGAAGTGCCGTACAGCGAGCTGGAAAAAATTGATATTATCGACAGCGAAATACCCGCAGCGATTAAAGAGCAATTAGAAATCGAAATCAAGTACGAAGGCTATTTAAAACGCCAGCAAGATGAAATTGATAAACACAAACGCAACGAGGAAAAGAAAATTCCTGACAATTTTGATTATCACGGTGTTAAAGGACTTTCAGCTGAAGTTACGGAAAAATTGGCGAAAGTTCGCCCCGAAACGATTGGGCAAGCATCGCGAATTTCCGGCGTAACACCGGCAGCAATTTCTTTGATTTTGGTTTATATGAAGAAATATAAAAATCATTAACATAGAAAATCAATTAATTCATCATTTCTATACCGTCATTCCCATCATTTAATATAAAAATGTCAGAATGACGGTACAAAAAGTGATAAAATTCGTCTTTTGAATACTTAACTTATTTTAATAGGATGCCAATCACAATTAACCATACCGTCGTTATTATTGCAATAACTGTTGTTATTTCTTTTGTCTGCTTTTCTAACCGTGGACTAAAATCACAATTAGTTTTTTATCCACCGGCAGTTAAGACGGGACAAGTTTATCGCTTTATGACGCATGGTTTTATTCATGCTGACACTAATCATCTGCTTTTTAATATGTTTACACTATATTTTTTCGGTACTGCTATTGAAAATTTATATAAACCTTACTTGGGTGGTTTTGGTTTTATTCTTTTTTACTTGCTTGCTATTATCGTTGCAATTTTTCCCAGCTATTTAAGGCATATTAACGACACAAACTATGCGAGCTTGGGGGCTTCCGGTGCAGTTTCAGCCGTATTATTTGCTTACATTTTACTCGCACCGTGGAATATGCTGTACTTTTTTGGCGTTCTTCCAATTCCTGCTATTGTCTTTGCTGTCGGTTATATTGCCTACAGTATTTACTCGCAAAAACGAGTGCAAGATAATATCAATCACTCAGCACACTTATGGGGGGCTGCATTCGGTATTGCTGCAACTATCGCATTAAAGCCACAAGCTCTCAATTACTTCTTACAGCGACTACTCAATCCGAGTTTCTAAATAATAGCTAATAAGAACCATATTCTTTATCTAGGAGAAAAAATGAACAATTCAGAATTAACACTCATCGAATCACATCGTACCAATCGGGGTGAGCAACGTGTTTACGAACACTTTTCCGAAGCACTTAATTGCTCAATGCGATTTGCGGTTTATCTTCCGCAAGATGCTCTTGAAGGCAATGTCTGCCCTACTCTATATTTCTTATCCGGGTTAACCTGTACAGAGCAAAATTTTATCCAAAAATCAGGTTTTCAACGCTTTGCTAACCGTTACAATATAATAGTCGTTTGCCCCGACACCTCTCCACGTGGTAAAGATGTCGCCGATGATGAACGCTATTGGCTGGGACAAGGCGCGAGCTTTTACGTCAATGCAACTGAAGCTCCTTATAACAAGCATTTTCACATGTATGATTATATCGCTGATGAACTGCCTACCATTGTTGAAAACAACTTCCCAACAAATGGTAGACAGAGTATTTCAGGGCACTCTATGGGTGGCTTTGGTGCTTTATACATTGGTCTAAGTAACCCTGATAGCTACGATGCAATCTCCGCCTTTTCACCTATCGTTTCACCCAAAAATAGCGAATGGGGCAAAGATGCTTTACCCGCTTACTTTGGTGAAAATAGTGAGCTATTTGATACGATAGACCCCTGTGAGTTAGTTAAAAAAGCAGAAAAACACTTACCCATTTTGATTGACCAAGGTAGCAACGACGAATTTTTGGTCAATAATTTAAAAACAGAATTATTAGAATATGCGTCAAAAGTTGCCAACTATCCTATTAAAATCAATAGACGTAATGGCTATGACCATAGCTACTACTTTATCCAAAGTTATATTATGGAGCACTTTGCTTTCCATGCTGAATACTTAGATGCCAATTGATTTTATCAATACTGAGAAAAAATATGAAAAAGACTTATCAACCTGAAAACTTAGCACTTTATTTTTCACCTTTATGCCCTTTCTGCCACCGAGTGCTTGACGCTATGGCTGAAATGGGACTTGAGCCAAATTTATCATCAGGCAATGCTAAGGGAATGATGCTAAAAGACACCTCAAAAGATAGTATGGCCGCTCAAGAACTACGAAATGGCGGAGGAAAACCAACAGTCCCCTGCTTGCGTATAGATAATGATGGAAAAATCCAATGGATGTATGAATCAATGGATATTATTCATTTTTTAAAAACAAAAGTTACCATCAATTAATCTCGACTAAAAATAAATCACTTAGCAAACAAAAGTAAGAAATTAAGGCCGGATAAGTTTGGAGAAGACTAAAGTTGTCTAGCCCCTAAATTACTAAAAGCTGACACGAATTTAACAATGGGCCTTAAGTAACTGCGATATAATTGTCATTTTATATTTAGCTAAATAACTTTATGAATAGACGTGATTTCGTAGCAGGCAGTTTACTGGGTGCAACAATGCTCAACCAATCGATTGCTCAGCAAAATAATCAAACACTAACAAATAAACGCGTGATATCACAGAGTGAGGATCACGACTTTTCCAAAGTTGTTAATCTTGCCAAAAGTTTGTCAGAGAAAGCGCACCAAGATGACAGATTAACCTTATCAGGCGTCTTTTCCGATTTAGATTATGACCACTACCGTGGTATTCGCTTTCGTCGTGATGCCGACCCGTTGGCAGCAAGTGAGCATAATTTTACTATGGACTTACTACCACCCGGACAACTTTACCAAGACCGGGTGCGTATCTATTTAGTTGACACAAAAAAGACTACCGAAGAAATTGGTTTTTCTCCCGAGGTTTTTGATTTTGACAGCAATTTATTTCCCGCTGAAACGTTTTCCCTATCGGAAGAAGAAAAAGCCCAACTGAGTTGGTCGGGTTTTCGTTTGCGTTTTCCGATTAATGATGATGAAACCAACGATGAATTTGTCGTATTTCAAGGAGCAAGCTATTTTCGTGCTATTGCCCGTGATACGTTATACGGTCTATCAGCTCGCGGGCTTGCCATTAAGACTGGCGACCCCGCAGGTGAAGAATTTCCGCGTTTTTCACGTTTTTGGATTTATTCACCACCAGCAGGGGCACATACCATTACAGTTGATGCTTTATTGGAGAGCCCTTCCGTTACCGGTGCCTATCGCTTTGAAATATACCCCGGTGCCGAAACCCTATTTACAATTAGGTGTCAACTGTTCCCAAGGAAAACTTTGGAAAAATACGGCATTGCTCCATTGACCTCAATGTACTATTTCAGCCCGACCCGACGTCATCATATCGATGATTATCGTCATGCCGTACACGACAGCGAAGGTTTATCAATACATACAGGCAGAGATGCACGCTTGTGGCGACCACTAAATAACCCCGAAGTGCTACAGTTTTCAGCATTTGTGGATAATAATCCCAAAGGCTTTGGTTTTATACAGCGTGCTCGTCAATTCAATCATTATGAAGACGCAGAAGCCCACTATGAAAAACGCCCATCGGTGTGGGTAAAACCTTTAAACGCATGGAAGCACGGCAGTGTTGCGTTGGTGGAAATTCCCACCGATAATGAATTTAACGATAATATTATCGCCTTTTGGCAAGGCAGTAAGCCGCTAGAAAAAGGCGTAACTTATCATTTTATTTATCAACTGATTTGGTCTCAAGCGGGGATACGTTGCAAAAACCGTGCTAAAGTGACCGCCAGCCGTATTGGTCAATCTATCAACAACAAAGATGCCTACACAATCAATATTGATTACCGGTTTAATAAGCCAGTATCCGTTGAAGATTTAGCTGATTTACACTTCTCACCCACAGCAAGTCAGGGGGAAATTGTGTCAACACATTTGCTGTCTCTACACGATGGCTTTGTCATACGTGCCAATTTTGAATATCAACCTGCAAAAGGGGAACTCGCCGAATTGCAAGCTAATTTATCACAAGATAATCACGTTATTTCTGAAACATGGCTGTACCGATGGACGGGTTAAAATCCACCACCGCCGTACCTCCTGACGCACCGCTGGATATCCCCAAGCAAGACCTAAAACGTTATCCCGAACGGCAAGTATTACCGTTACATTGGCATACCGTATTAGCACGTTTAATTGCCTTTGGCGGAGCATTAATTATCGGTAGTATCGGCACTTGGCAGATGTATCTTGCCTTGGGAAGCGGTAATTTAACCATACTGCAATGGGTGTTATTGGTACTTTTTTCACTGACTTTTTATTGGGTTGCTTTTTCAACATCGGGGGCACTGGCAGGACTGATTCCGGCTTTGCAGAGAAAAGAACAGCTTAATCCCGATGGCGGCAAAGTGGCTATTGTTATGCCGGTATACGGGGAGGACCAGTCAATGACGGCTTCGGGGCTGTTAGCAATCAGTAAGGCGCTGGCTCAGACAGCGATTGCCTCACGTTGTGAAGTGTTTATTATCTCGGATACACAAAATGCCGATGCTTGGCTGGGAGAAACAGTTGCCTTTCAGCGGCTACGTTCACTCTCCCCTTTGCCCGTCTGGTATCGCCGCCGGAAAAAAAATATCGGTCGTAAGGCGGGGAATGTCGAGCAATTTATCACCCAATGGGGCAATCGTTATGAGTATATGTTAATGCTTGATGCCGATAGCCTGATGGACGGTAAAACCATTGAGAAAATGGTGGCGCGTATGGATGCCGAACCGCAATTGGGTTTACTGCAAACCATGCCGCGTCTGATAGACGGAGAGTCACTGCTAGCACGCACCGTGCAATTTGCCGGAGCCTTATATGGTACAACCGTGGCACAAGGTGTAGATGCATGGCAAGGGAATGACGGTAACTATTGGGGACATAATGCCCTGATTCGCACTCATGCCTTTGCCGAATGCTGTGGTTTGCCCGTATTAAAAGGTCGTCGTCCCATTGGTGGACATATTATGAGTCATGATTTTGTCGAGGCGGCGTTGATGCGTCGGGGTGGCTGGGCAGTACGCATGGATGCCGATTTGACGGGCAGTTATGAGGGCTTGCCACCGACTATCACTGACCTTGCTAGCCGGGAACGTCGCTGGGCACAGGGTAACTTACAACATCTGGGGGTTATCGGAGCAAAAGGTCTATATGCCTGTAACCGTGTGCACTTTGCCGTGGGCATCGCTGGTTACGTGATGAGTCCTGTTTGGATGCTGATGATGACGGTAGGCTTAATGATTACCGCTCAAGCCCTATTTACTCAACCCGAATACTTTCCGCTGACACATCAGTTATTTCCTAACTGGCCAACTTTTGACAGTCGCTTAATGCTGATTTTATTTTTTACCGCCTTGTCATTGTTGCTGCTACCCAAATTAATGGGCTGGGTGAGTGTTATGTTGTCGTCAAAACGGCGTAAAGCTTTTGGTGGCGCTCTAACCGTCAGTAAAAGTGTACTATTGGAATTACTCCTTTCTACACTTTATGCCCCAATGATGATGCTGATTCAAACGCATCATGTCGTTGACATTCTCTTAGGACGTGATTCTGGCTGGCAAACACAGAGTCGCAGTGGTGACGTGATGGCGTGGCGCGATGCCCTGCGTTTAACACTCTTCTATGTAATCATCGGAGTTTTGCCGTTAGTGGTATTGCTTTGGCTCGCTCCTCAGCAAATCATCTGGTTGTCACCGGTATTATCCGGCTTGTTACTGGCACCGTGGCTAGCTCGACACAGCGGTAATATTTATTTCGGACAAAAGCTTTTGCATCAACGCTGGCTAGTGACACCGGAAGAATTACAGCTGCCCGCCATTATGTCTGATGCTGCCAAATACCGTCAACAGTTTACCGATGCTTGCACACTGACTTTGGCAGAGGTGTTGCAACACCGTCAATACGTTGATGCTCATATCGCCTCGTTGGATAAAACGGCAAATAGTGAAGATGAAGAACAGCAACTGCTGGCAGTCACTGCTAAAGCCAAGATTGAAGCCGCCGAGAATTTACCCCAAGCAATACGATTTTTAAGTGCTGAAGAACAGCTTACTGTTGCCGGTAATACGGCATTACTGGCTCTGATGATAAACACATTGGTCAAGTCCCATCCTTTATACGGTGATTAATGTCATGCCCGCCGCAGCAGAAAAAAAAACTTATTACCATGGTTTGGACATACTCCGTGCAGGCTTGATGATTATCGGGGTTTTTTGGCATGCAGTATCTGTGGTTTCGCCGCTGTCATCTTTTGTTTATGATAGCAAAATACACGAAAGTTTTACGTTATTGGCAGTGATTTATCCTGAACATATTTTTAGGATGGAAGCTTTTTTTCTGGTCTCGGGATTTTTGGCACTAATGATACGGGAACGTAAAGGCAAGCGTTTATTTTTTCATGCCCGCTTACAGCGTGTCTTATTGCCACTATTACTCGGTTGTTTCGGGGTGAATTTACTGTTACAGATTTTCGGTAGCCAGTGGATGGGATATCGCTGGGAGAATTTTGATATATGGCGTTGGGTGATGCACGGCTGGTTTTTGATTACACTGTTTATATGTGCCTGTATTGATATGCTATTACCAGTTTCTTTGTATCGTAGAACAGGATGGCTTGGTGTGCTACTGATTTTTACCATTGCGACCTTTGGTTATGCAGCTATGTTGTACTGGAATGCCCATAGCTGGCATTTCTATGGTCCTGTTCAAGGTAATTTGTTTAATTTTTTCTTACTAAATACAGTGCAATTTTATCCTTTTTATTTTTTAGGGAGCCTGCTATTTGCTCATCGCCAATTATTGGGAAAAATCCAACGTAAACATATTTATATTATTGGGTTAATCACCCTGTTTATGGCAACAGTTGATTATTTGCAAAATCTAAAATTGATTGATCTTTTTGAAGTTTTGCCTCGTTTATCAGGCTTGACCTATCGTGTGCTTCACGTGACTGCCTCTACAGGTATTGCTTTCCTGTTATTTTTTATGTTCTATCACAGTCGCTATCAAAGTGGTAAGGTTGTCCGATATTTAATAAATTCCGCTATCGTGATTTATTTGGTACACCATCCGCTAGTAATTATCTTAGGCTGGGCATTGGATAGCCCCCGATGGTCAACGCCGACCTACTACGCACTATTGGTGGGAATAACACTACTACTAAGCTATGCTGCTTATGAAGTTATTCGCCGCAATCGCTATTTGCGTATAGCCTTTGGATTAAAATCCTAAACTCTCTACACCTGTTTCAAAAAATATCCATTTTTGCAAAACCCACTCAACGAAAAGTAGTTACTCTTCATATTGTATTATTCAAAAATAAGTACCGTCATTCTGCAAACTTTTTCAGCTTTTTTGCCCTTTCCACAAAAGGCTAAATTTCTAATTCAACATCAGACATTGGATTCGTACAACATGCCAGCACATAGCCGGCATCAATATCTTTTTGATTAATACCACCGCTATGCACCATATGCGTTTCGCCGCTCTTAACCTTAACCTTACAAGTTCCACAAACACCAAAACCACAAGCACTAGGAATAGCAACATTGGCCGCCTTCGCCGCAACCAATAAAGTTTCTCGCTGGTCACACTCGTAACTCTTTTGCGACGATAGGAAATTAATATGGACTAACTTACCTTCTGTTGGGAAATCATCCACTAAACTAGGCGAACTTGGACCGGAAAAGCTTTCTTCGTGATAACGTTTCATATCGTAGCCACTGACATCTAATGCGTCACGAACCCCCTTCATAAATGGAGCTGGACCACAACAATAAACATCTCTGTCCATATAATCAGGTGCCGCCAAGCCTAAAATTAATTTATTAAACCGTCCGCGGTATCCTGTCCACGTATTCAGTTCATTATCCTTTTCACACACCCAACTCACTTGAATATCACGGCTACGTCCTGCCATACGTTCTAATTCGCTTTGGTAGAGAATATCATCCGGGCTGGCAATACAGCTAATAAAATTAACATTCATATTACCACCGTAATCGTACAACCAACGTATCATAGACATCATTGGTGTGATCCCTGAACCCGCTGAAATAAACAGGTATTTATCTGCAGGTTCATTAAAGAAAGTAAAGTCTCCATTAGGACCATAGGCTTTTAAACTATCGCCAACCTTAACGTTATCAAAAATCCACTGCGTTCCCGTACTCTTTGGCTGGGCTTTGATGGTAATCGAAATCGACATTGGACGTGAAGGGCTGCTCACCAGTGTGTAAGTCCGTAGCGTCTTTTCACCTTCTGTTGGTAGCTCTAGCGTGATAAATTGCCCGGGTTTATAGTTGAACCAACTGCCATCAGCGGTTTGGAAAACATAGGTTCGTACATTATGTGTTTCTTTTATAATCATAGTACAAACCAAATCTTGTTTGCTTGAATCCCACATACGATAAGGGGCGTAAATATCACTATAGTCAATTTCCCGACGTTTAGTAATAATTTCCTGCATCAGCAAGGCATTCAAACTAGGCACATCCTCTGGACTTACAGGACGCACAGGTTTAACAGATAGCAAAGTAATTGCTTCACTATCAATTGTTATGTCTAACTGCTCCTGAGCTTGATCAATAAAATCTTGTTGATTAAAGTGGTTGCCTTCCGAGGTTCCCGAAGTTACTAAATAAGTTAAAATCAACTCGCTGTTAAATTCGTTAATGGGTATTACGTAAGCTGCAATAATACTGTCCGTTTTTGGTTCGTGATAAAAACGTACATTACCCGAGGCATCTTCTTCATTGTCATTTAATGTTAATGACAAATTCAAATCCTTAAGCACTTCCTCATAACTGACCGCTTTCTCAATGCGAAATTCATAAGCCGCCCGATGTCTATTTTTCACGGTTAAGCATTTATAAGGAGAAATTGCACCACTATCAGCTGTCAATGACACATTGACATAAACACTATCATTGACAATAGAGCAGGCAAAAGACTTCAGCGGTAAGGCATTAACATTAATTTTCTCCATCATATTGCGAGCATAGGTTAATTTACCGTCTAAGTCATAAGTCCATTGATGATAGGGACAAACTAAATTAACGCTATTGCCTTTATTTTCTTGGCAAACACGAGAGCCACGATGGCGACAACTATTATTGAGTATATTAATGTTATCGTTTTGATCACGAACGATCACCAACGGATAATCCCCAATATTTACGGTGATAAAATCACCTGATGAAGGAATCTCTGTCGATTGACAAACATACACCCACTTTTGATACCAGTTGTCTTTTAACTGTTGCTGGTATTTATCGCTACGACGGCGAATATGTTGCAGCACGACTTCATTGTCGTGATAGCATGAGGCAATTCTATCAAGACTATCTTGACAGTTGTTATGAGTTGAATCTGACATATTTGTACCCTATTTCTGTTATTATCTAGGCTTTATTTAAGCGCTTTTTTAATAAATCACTATACCACTCTGCAAATTGGATAACCCCACTTTCATAAGTCTCTGAGTAGGGTCCCGGCTCATATGCTGGTGAATTAATCCCTTTTTGATTTTCTTCA
>PDWI01006308.1_pt1 | contig 14959 bp, 12 predicted proteins | sample 1430891 | NCBI WGS metagenome assembly PDWI01 (sample SAMN01162508, study PRJNA174530) | Oral metagenome, whole genome shotgun sequencing project. | biome: Marine environment; feature: Marine mammal; material: Swab sample of the gingival sulcus; isolation source: swab sample of gingival sulcus... | reverse complement strand
TTGGCTGATTCCTGTTGAGTTGCTATGCCTGTATTTTAAAAAAAGTGTAAACTATGTCCTTAGGTTATTTTGTAAACCATGTTATCAGGTTGTACACATCCCCTAACCCCTCTTTACAAAAGAGGGAAATTTGTAAAGTATGCCCTTGGGTTAAAGTGTAAACCATGTAGTTAAGTTTTGCAGTTAGCCTATAGCGAAATAACTTAACAATTGTTACGGCGTTATGCCGTCTCGCCGTACACGGTTACTGTCTTCAACGGCAAGCCTTGTGCCAATGATTAATTTATTCCGCTATATTTTAGCCCTAAATAGTACCGTCATTCTGAACCTGTTGATTTTTTTATTTTTTTTAACAACACCTCGTAGAGACGCATTGAATGCGTCTCTGGGGTGACACCCTACTATAACCTTACTATATCGTTATAAAACCTGATAAACTCGCAAAATCACATTCACTGTCAAACTCAATTCTGCATAATTCTGCAAAGCCTGCTTGCCACTCACATTTGCTCGGAATAAGTGCGGCGTCATTAAAATGAGTTGCTGTAATTGTTGGTTATTTAACGCAACATCGTAGCTGACTTCTTCGGATTTGAGCAATCGGAACTGTTCGCTTGGCAGGTATGATTTTTCTTGGAAAGGCTTAAGCTGCTCGTAAATAATCTCTCGCATTTGTCGCAAGTGGTTTTCGCCACTATCCAAGGTCACGACATAACCAGCTGATTTAACGACTCGAGAAAATTCTTGTGGCACTTCGAAACCAAAATTAGACAGTAAAATATCTACAGAATCATCTGTAAGAGGAATAGCTGCATTGCTTGCCGTTATCCATGTTGCTGAAAAGTCAGCTTGTTTAGCGGCAGATTGAACTGCAAATTTAGAAATATCCCAACCGACAAGAGCACCAGAATGACGGTAAAAAAGTGGCAAATTAGGATAGCAAAGCTTTTGGATTTGTCGCAAGTAATAGCCTTCGCCACAACCTGCGTCGGCAATCACTTTCGCCTCACCTTGCGACAGTCGAATGATGAGATTGGCTAGCCGTTCTGCGATGGGCTGATAGAATTGCCCTGCCAGAAAGTCTCGCCGTGCTGTAACCATGGCTTTACTATCACCAGGTTGTTTAGAACGTTTTTGATTAGCCAGTAATAAATTAACATCACCCGCTTTACCAACATCAAAACTGTGACCATTCTCACAGCGATAAGAAATCTCATCTTGTTTTAATGTTTGTTGGCACAGCGGGCAAATAATCATAGCATCACTAATTAATGACTAATTTTATAGTGAGGTCAACCAATTCCTGGTACAAGGCACATTGTCGAAGACAGTACCAATACGGCGAGATTATGTAACGCTGTAACAGGAATTAATTAATCTTACTATAGCTTATTTATAGCAATAGTCGACGGGCATCACTCAACATCGCCGACAAGTGTTGCGTAAATCTCGCACCATCAGCCCCATCAATCACACGGTGATCATAAGACAATGAAAGCGGCAACATATTACGCGGTTCAAATTCCTTACCATTCCACACAGGTGCCATTTTTGAACGAGAAACACCCAAAATTGCCACTTCTGGAGCGTTGACAATCGGTGTAAAGGCCGTACCACCAATACCACCTAAGCTAGAAATTGTCATACAACCACCTGACATATCCGCTGGTGTCAGTTTACCATCGCGAGCTTTTTTACTCATCGCCATTAAGTCTTCAGATAGTTGATAAATACTTTTCTTATCAACATCTTTAATCACAGGCACAACCAAACCATTCGGCGTATCAACGGCAATACCGATGTTGTAATAGCCTTTCATAATGAGCGACTGTCCGTCCGCAGATAAAGACGAATTGAATTTTGGCAAGGCTTTCATTGCTGAAACCAAAGCTTTCATCAAGAACGATAACATGGTGACACGAATACCCAATTTCTCTGCTTCTGCTTTTAATGACTTACGGAAAATTTCCAAATCAGTAATATCTGCCTCATCATATTGCGTTACATGTGGAATATTTAACCAACAACGCGTCATATGCTCGCCAGTTAACGTATTAATTTTTGATAACTTATGCTCTTCCACTGAACCAAACTTGCTAAAGTCTTGGCTAGGAATAGCAGGAATACCAGAACCGGCTGTTGAGCTTGCGACAGCCGTTTGACCACTCATTGCAGCTTTAACAAACTGCTTAACGTCATCTTCGGTAATACGAGCCTTACGACCACTACCTTGAACTTTACCTAAATCAACACCTAGTTCGCGTGCCAATTTGCGAATCGATGGCGAGGCATGGGCTTCACGAAAGGCCTTTTCATCAACCACTGAACTAGTAGCTGCTGCAGGTGCTGAAACTTTAGGACCAGCTGCTGCCGGCGGTGCAGGCTCTGCGACTTTCTCAGTTTTTTCCGCTGGTTTCTCAGCTGGTTTTTCTGCTACGGTTTCCGCTTTTACTTCTTCAGCTTTAGGTGTAGAAGCCTCTTCACCCTCTGCTGTCATCATACCAATCACATCACCCGTACCAACTTCATCGCCAACAGAAACGGTCAAGGACGTAATCACACCACTCACAGGTGCTGGCACTTCCATTGTTGCCTTGTCTGACTCCATGACAAAAATACCTTCTTCTTCAGCAATGCTGTCACCAACGGCAACTAATGCTTCAATGATGGGAAATTTTCCATCACCAATATCGGGAATAATAATTTCAATACTCATATTTTTCTCTTTAAAATCCGTTGAGGGGCAAAGTCATTACCCCTATATTTTGTGTTTCTTTTTTAGGTGCTAATTACAGCTGCACAGGATTGGCTTTTTCTGGATTAACGCCATATTTTTCAAATGCCTCTGCAACCGTTGCTTTATCCATTTTGCCTTCTTCTTGTAAAGCTCGCAGTGTTGCAATGACAATCCACTTAGCACTCACTTCGAAATGCTCTCTCAAAGCAGCACGCGTGTCTGAACGCCCAAAACCATCCGTTCCCAATGCCACAAATTGACGAGAAACATAAGGACGTACTGAATCGGCGTGAAGCTTAATATAATCCGTTGCACACACCACAGGACCGTCATGACCCTCTAAACATTTTTCAATGTGTGGTACTTGACGCGGCTCACCTGGATGTAACATATTCCAACGATCACAATTTTCACCATCACGACGCAATTCATTAATACCTGGTGCAGACCAAATATCACAAGCCACGTTGTATTCTGTTTCTAAGATTTCCGCAGCTTCAATGACTTCGCGTAAAATAGTACCTGAACCCATTAATTGAGCAGTAACACCGCCTTTTCCTGCTTCTTTGAACAAGTACATACCTTTTAAGATATTTTCAACCACATCATCACCTTCTGGCATTGCAGGGTGCGTGTAGTTTTCATTCATCGTAGTGATGTAGTAGAAAATTGACTCATTTTCAACATACATACGACGCATACCTTCTTGCACGATAACAGCCAACTCATAAGCAAACGTTGGGTCATAAGAGAGACAGTTAGGAATCGTGTGAGACTGGATATGTGAATGACCATCTTGGTGCTGTAGTCCTTCACCAGCCAAAGTTGTACGTCCAGCTGTACCACCAATTAAGAAGCCTTTCGCCTGCATATCACCAGCAGCCCAAGCCAAGTCACCAATGCGTTGGAAACCAAACATCGAGTAGTAAATATAAAATGGAATCATCTGAATATTGTGATTACTGTAAGCCGTCGCGGCTGCAATCCACTCAGACATCGCACCAGCTTCATTAATCCCTTCTTCTAAAATTTGTCCATTTTTTTGTTCCTTATACCACATGAGCTGATCGGCATCTTCTGGATCGTAAAGCTGTCCAGATGGCGCATAAATACCCATTTGACGGAACATGCCTTCCATACCAAAAGTACGTGCTTCATCAGGAACGATTGGCACGATATGCTTACCGATTTGCTTATCTCTTGCTAGCGTACTCATGATGCGAACAATGGCCATCGTTGTTGACATTTCGCGGTCACCCGTCGATGCCAATAAAGCTTTAAAGCTTTCCAGTGAAGGAATTTCCAATGGTGCGACTTCGTGACGACGCGATGGCAAATAACCACCTAATGCGGCACGCTGTCCTTGCAAGTATTTAATTTCTGGGCTATCCGCTGCTGGACGATAAAATGGTGCATCATCAATTTCTTCGTCACTGATTGGGATATTAAATCGGTCGCGGAACTTAAGCAGTGCTTCATGTCCCATTTTTTTCTGTGAGTGAGTCGTGTTTTGTCCTTCACCCGCTTCACCCATACCATAACCCTTAACGGTTTTTGCCAGAATGACGGTAGGTTGTTCTTTGGTTTTGCTCGCTGCATCAAATGCCGCGTAAACTTTTTTCACATCGTGACCACCGCGTTTCATATAGAACAAGTCGTCATCAGACAAGTGAGCCACACGCTCTTTCAACTCTGGATAAGCTCCCCAGAAATTCTCGCGAACGTAAGCACCACCTTTGGCCTTATAGGCTTGGTACTCGCCATCAACAACTTCTTCCATGCGTTTTCTAAGCAGTCCATCAGTATCATTAGCCAAGAAATCATCCCAAACACCGCCCCAAAGGACTTTAATGACATTCCAACCGTTGCCACGGAAGTTTGCTTCTAGTTCTTGAATAATTTTTCCATTACCGCGAACAGGCCCGTCCAAACGCTGTAAATTACAGTTAATGACAAAAATCAAATTATCCAATTTCTCACGAGATGCCAAAGAAATAGCCCCTAATGTTTCTGGCTCGTCCGTTTCACCGTCACCGATAAAGCACCAAACTTTGCGGTCTTCTTCATTATTGATAAGCCCGCGATGTTGCAAATACTTCATGAAGCGAGCTTGATAAATCGCCATAATTGGACCAAGTCCCATCGATACTGTCGGGAACTGCCAAAAATCTTTCATCAACCAAGGGTGGGGATAAGAAGAAAGTCCCTCACCACCACATTCTTGACGGAATTTATGCAAATCATCAGCTTCTAAGCGACCCTCTAGATAAGCACGAGCATACATACCTGGAGAAGTATGTCCTTGGAAGAAGACCAAGTCTCCACCGTGACCTTCACTCGGTGCACGCCAAAAGTGATTAAGCCCCGTTTCATACAAAGTCGCCGACGAAGCAAAACTGGCAATATGTCCGCCAAGCTCAGAAGACATACGGTTAGCTTTAACTACCATCGCCATCGCATTCCAGCGAACCAGTGCGGTAACTTTTTCTTCTAATTCAGGGTTGCCGGGCAATTCAGGTTCTAGTTCTTTGGGAATCGTATTGAGATAAGCAGTATTGGCACTAAACAAGCTTTTACCAGTGTGCTTTGACATACGTTTTTGTAGTTGCTCAATAATAAATTCAGCACGGTCATGACCATCGATTTTTGCAATCGAGTCAAGAGAATCAAGCCATTCTTGGGTTTCCTGAGGATCCAAATCATTGTAAAACTTACTCATTATTTACCTCGTATCGTATCTAAAAGAGTCTGCATAAAAATAATCGTCATATCATACCATAAAAGCACATCCCATATCACTTTAAAAAACACAGAGAAAAAGCTTTTTATTGGGCTGTCTTAGCCTAATAAAATCAAACAAAAACCAACCCCAAAAGCTTAAATAAATTTAATTTTTTTGAAAACCCAAATCAAAGTACTAAGGTATAATGTAGTGTCTACATTCAATAAAAGATCATAGGAAAAACCTAATGAAAAAATCCTTCCCACTTATCGCCCTCATTTTTGCCAGCAGCCTTTTCGCCAGTGAAAAAGTCGACCTCTCTTTAATAAAAAATTTCCTATCGCCCACAGACAAGATTTCTGATGTCAAAGAATCAGTTATTCCTGGGGTTTACGAAGTCGTTCTAAACAATCGCGTACTCTATGTTAGTGCCGATGGCGAGAAAATCATCAACGGCAGTATTTTTGATATTAAAAACAACATCAACTACACAGAGCAAAGCGACAAGAAACTTCGCAAAGCCGCTATCGAAAAAATCGCCAGCAAAGATAAAATCATCTACAAAGCCAAAAATGAGAAATACAAAGTCAATGTTTTCACAGATATAAGCTGTGGCTACTGTCTAAAGCTCCACAAACAAATGGAAGATTACAACAACAAGGGCATCACTATCGAATACCTCGCCTACCCACGTGAAGGAACAGGCTCTAAGACCATGAAAGTTATGCAAAACATTTGGTGCTCAGACAACAAAACCACTGCACTGACTGATGCAAAAATGAAAAGAAAAGCACCAGAAAAAAATTGCAAAGGCACACAAGTTAACGAGCAATACTTACTGGCTAGAGATTTGGGAATTAATGGCACACCTGCGATGATATTAGAAAATGGAGAATTAAGCCCAGGCTATCTAACGCCCGACAATCTTTTAAAAGTACTTGAAGCTAACGAAGAGTAAAACCAGTTAAATAATAAAGAACCAAAACGGTACCGTCATTCTGACAATGGTTTAGCGAAATATTAGCTCAAACAGGGTGGATGCAGCAACATCCACCCTTATTAATTCGCGTTTGATTCTCTTATTCGATATCGTCATCAAAACCAGCTCAATCCGTTTGTTATTCTTTTAAAATTAAACAACCATAAATGGTGGATATCACTCGAAATTACCCCAAGCACAAACAAAACTGACCATTTACCCTATCAAAACCAAACTATTGCACAGCTAATTTTTTAGACGACGATAACGTTTAGGGTTTTGCTGCAAACCTTGCTCAGACCATATACCCAATTTCTTCTCCCTAGCATACGCCATCGCGGCCAAATAGCGTTCCATAGGGTGATAATTTTTATACACTCTAGCCATACCCGTTTTGAGCATCATTTCATTAAAGTCTATTCCGTTTGATTTTAAAATCCCGAGATACCGCTGATAAACATCTTTTCCTTGAAACTCAACGACTAATTGACTAGGCAACAATCGAATCAATTGCTGACGGCTCAATTGCCCCCAAACACCCTGCCCCATTTCTGGTGCATCAATATCCTGTAGCCGAAACCTCAAATGCAATCGACTAACCTCAGGGCAAATTAATTCCACAGTATCGCCATCCACAACCTTGGTAAGATAACAAGTCTGCTCACCTTGAATAGGCTTTGATAACAAATGTGATTGATAAGAAGAAAAGTACAGCACCAGAATGACGGTACTACTAATGACAAGATAGGCAGTTTTGCCCAATAAAAAGCGTTGTACAGAAGCCATCACTTTTTTAAAAAACCTTTATAACAGGAAAATACATATAAAAAAACACCACATTAATCTTAAAATAAGCTTTAAGATTAACTGGTGTTATATTCACTAAGGATAAAATTAACAGATAAATTTAACAGTACTAAACATCAAGTCATTTTTCCATTGATACTTAATACATCTCTATCTATTAACCTGAGATTTCTACTTTTTGTAAAGACTCATTAATGCGTTCACGCATCTCTTTACCTGCACGGAAGTAAGGAATAGATTTTGCTTTTACTTTAACCTGCTCCCCAGTTTTAGGGTTTCTGCCTATACGAGCTTCACGGTGATGTAGTGAAAAGCTACCAAAACCGCGAATTTCCACACGATTTCCATCTTCCAATGTTTGGCAAATCTCTTCGAAAGCTGTATAAACAGCATTTTTCACATCCTTATTTTTCAAATGCCCAAACTGTGCGGCTAAATTCTCAATCAATTCTAATTTTGTCATTATTATTCCCAAACAAACGACTAACTCTTAACTATCTAATCCAATTACCTGATTACGACACCTAACAATTAATCTTGGTTAAATATTATATTTTTCAAATATCTGTGTAGTGATAAGCAACATTAAACGCTACTCAGCCACTACACATTGATATGATATCGATTAAGAACCTTAAATAATCAATTAATTATCACTAATTAATTGTCACTTAGTTCTTTAAAGATGTCACCTAAGCTTGTGCTACTTGCAGAACTATCAGAACGCATAAAGTCTTTAATTGCCGCTTTTTCTTCAGCAGCATCTTTTGCACGTACAGATAGAGAAATTTGCTTAGTTTTGCGATCAACGTGAACGATTTTCGCTTCAACTTCGTCACCAACACTCAAGTGCTCAGACAAGTCATCAATACGGTCTTGTGAAAACTCGTTTGCACGCAACTCACCAACAATACCTTCAGAAAGGTCTAATGTTGCTGCTTGAGCATTAACTTCAGTAACCACACCTTTAACAATACCACCACGGCTATTACCACCAAGGAAGGTTGAGAATGGGTCTTTATCTAGTTGCTTAACACCTAGAGAAATACGCTCACGCTCAGAGTCGATTGCCAAGATGATTGCTTCAATTTCTTGACCTTTGCTGTATTCACGAACAGCTTCTTCGCCAGATTGATTCCAAGACAAATCAGACAAGTGAACCAAACCATCAATTTCGCCATCAAGACCAATAAAGACACCGAAATCAGTAATTGATTTAATTGCACCTTTAACTGTGTCGCCTTTTTGGTGGCTGTTAGCAAAGTCAGTCCATGGGTTAGATTTACATTGTTTCATACCCAATGAGATGCGACGACGCTCTTCATCGATTTCCAAGACCATAACTTCTGTTTCTTGACCGATTGAAACGAATTTACGTGGGTTGACATTCTTATTTGTCCAATCCATTTCTGAAACGTGAACCAAACCTTCAACACCATCTTCAATCTCAACAAAACAACCGTAGTCAGCAATGTTAGAAACCTTACCAAAGTGGCGTGTACCAACTTGGTAACGACGTGCCAAATCTGCCCAAGGATCTTCACCCAACTGTTTCAAACCTAGAGAAACACGGTCACGCTCTTTCTCGAAACGCAATACCTTAACTTCAATCTCATCGCCAATATTGACAATTTCTGAAGGGTATTTAATACGTTTCCAAGACATATCAGTGATGTGTAATAGACCGTCAACACCACCTAAATCAATAAACGCACCGTAGTCTGTCAAATTCTTAACAACACCTTTGATAACGTCGCCTTCTTTCATATTTGACAATAGTTGCTCACGCTCTGCTTTGTACTCAGATTCAACAACTGCACGACGAGAAACAACAACGTTGTTGCGTTTTTCATCAAGCTTAATGACTTTGAATTCTAAATCTTTGCCTTCTAGGTAGCTTGGATCCTTAACAGGACGCACATCAACCAAAGAACCCGGTAAGAACGCACGGATGTCGCCCAAGTTAACGGTAAATCCACCCTTAACACGACCATCGATACGACCTGTAATCGTTTCTTCGTTCTCTAATACACCTTCTAAACGTTTCCACGCTTTCAGACGTTGTGCTTTTTCATGTGATAAACGCGTCTCACCGAAGCCATCTTCTACCGCTTCTAGTGCAACTTCAACGCTATCGCCAACAGCGATAGTCATTTCACCATCAATGTTAGTGAATTCTGAAACAGGAATAAACCCTTCTGATTTTAAACCTGCGTTTACAATTACAAAATCCTTACCAATATCAGCAACAGTTGCTTCAACAATGCTACCGGCTTTTAATTCAACTGAATCTAAACTTTTCTCAAAGAGATCCGCAAAACTTTCTGTCATAATAAAATATTCTCAAAAAATAAATAAAATTAAGGCAATATGCCACGTTGTGCCGCCAACTGTTGAATTTTTTCAAAAGTAGCGGACACATCCAAATTCCCCGTATCGATTACAACCGCGTCCTTTGCTGGTTCTAGCGGTGCTGCCGCACGGTCTCTGTCTCTTCTATCTCGTTCAACGACCTCAGAAAAAACGTCGCTTAGATTAACATCTTTTCCGTTGTCTCTCAACTGTTTATATCGTCTTTTTGCACGTTCTTCGCTGGAGGCTGTCAAAAACAGCTTTAAGTCCGCCTGAGGGAAGACCACCGTTCCCATATCTCTACCGTCAGCAACAATACCTGGTGATTTTACAAATGACTGCATAAAATCAAACAATTTTTCGCGAACAATGGGGTGAACGGCTATCTTTGACGCCAACTGCCCCACTGCTAAGCTGCGAATTGTTTCTGAAACATCTTCGCCATTTAGGAAAACACCGCCCTGACGAAATTCAACTTGCAAGTCTTCAACGGCTTGAGCTGCCTCAGATTCAATTTCTGGGCTCAACCCCAAACGTTTGGCATTCACCGCCGCAACGCGGTACAAAGCACCGCTATCTAACATATGAAATTTAAACGTATCGGCAACCATTTGAGCCATCGTGCCTTTACCGACACCACTAGGCCCATCAATCGTAATAATTTTTGCAGTCATTTATTTCCTCTTGAGTTTCTTTTATTTTTTAACCTTAAGCATTAATTTTCTGGGCTTGACTATATCTCTTCGCTAATGTGAATACCAACCTGATTTGCCAACTGATAAAAATTCGGGAAAGAAGTCGCCACGTTATCACAATCTAAAATACGAATAGGATTTTTTGCACGAATTCCAGCAATAGCAAACGCCATCGCAATGCGATGATCTGTCAAACTATCTACTGTCGCCGCTTTAGGGAAAGGGTTTTCAGGATTACCGCGAATGATAATACCGTCTTCTAACACTTCACAATCCACACCCAAAGCCTGCAAACCATTTGCCATTGCCTCAATTCGGTCACTTTCTTTGACGCGTAATTCTTTAGCATTGCGTAAAACAAATTCACCTTCCGCACACGCAGCCGCCACAAAAATAACAGGAAACTCATCGATTGCTAGCGGCACTAATTCTGCTGGCACAACAATGCCTTTTAATTGACTTGGCAAAATGCGAATATCAGCAACTGGCTCTTCATTATTTTGCTCATTTTCAAATGACAAATTCGCCCCCATCAAACGTAAAATATCAACAATACCTGTTCTCGTTGGGTTAACTCCAACTTCTTTCAAAACAATACCGTCATTCTGAGCTGGTGCTATCGCCCCAGCAACCAAATAAAAAGCCGCACTAGAAATATCCGAAGGCACATTGATATTTGCCGCAGTTAGCTTGCCACCACCTTGTAGTATTGTCGTGCGAGAATCCCCATCAGCCAAGGTTTTCACTTCATAGCCAAACTTTCTCAACATGCGTTCGGTGTGGTCTCGACTAATGCCAGGCTCGTGAACAATCGTTTCGCCCTGAGCGTACAAACCAGCCAACAACAATGCCGATTTAACTTGTGCTGAAGCAACGTTTTGTTGATAGTCAATCCCTGTCAAATGCTCACTTGCATTAAGGCGAATGGGGGCACAACCATTCTCCAAAGTTTGAATATCCGCACCCATTTGCGACAAAGGCTTGGCGACGCGCCCCATAGGTCGCGTCATCAGCGAAGCGTCACCAACCAAGGTCGAAGAAAATTTCTGCCCAGCCAAAACACCAGCAAGCAAACGCATCCCTGTTCCTGAATTACCGACATCAATCGCCTCACCAGGTGCTTTCAAGCCATGCAAACCAACACCATCAATAATAATTTTGTCGCCCTCATCACGAATAGAAACACCCATTGATTCAAACGCCTTGCGAGTCGCCAAACAATCTTCACCTTGCAAAAAACCCGTGATTTGCGTTTGCCCTTCTGCCAAAGCACCAAACATAATACTGCGATGAGAAATGGATTTATCGCCAGGCACACGAATTGTTCCCGAAATATTTTCCGCTGTTTTTGTTGTCCAATTTGTCATTTTAATTTCCAATTTTTCCTATGATTATTACAGTCGTACTACTTTTCTAACGCTTACACCGAGTGCGATAGCACGACTTATTAGTCATTAATTATTTTATTCCACCTACAGATACCGACCATTCTAACCGATGAGCCGTAAAATATTGAAGTCCTAAAATAACTATTTAGTACCGTCATTCTGGCTTTTAAAATAAAACACTAAAGCAAACACTTCAACTACATTGCTGTCAGTTAATTTCTGACGCCAAGCCATTATTGTAGACAACATCATCAATATAGAAAGACAAAGTATCCTCGTAATAAGAATTAATTCGCTTTACCATATTGCATTTAAAGATACGCCCCCTATAATTAGTCTCTAAACAATACAAGAATAATCATTATAATAATTATGGCAAACTCTCCTGACGGACAATCTGGACTTCAAATTCTTTTAAAGAGTGAAACTGAAGTCAGTGAACCCCAATTTTACCATGTTGTACTCATCAATGACGACTATACGTCGATGGACTTTGTTATTGAGATACTCAAGTTTATCTTTAACAAAAGCACACAAGAAGCACACAAAATCATGATGGAAGTGCATCACAATGGCGAAGGGATTGCTGGAACATTTAGCAAAGAAATTGCCGAAGAAAAACACCAACAAGTCAAACGACTTGCCAAAAACAACCACTTTCCCCTAACCTGCGAAGTCAAACCTGCCTAAAGGAGCCAGCCAATGATTGATAAAAATGTAGAACAAATTCTAAACAAAGCATTTAGCGAAGCCAATCAAGCGGGTTATGAGTTCTTCACCACCGAGCACATGCTGTTGGCACTCTGTAAAAATGACGCACAAATCAGAGAGGCACTCACAGACTTGGGGGCAGACGTTGAGGAAATCATTAGCAACTTAGAAAGCTTTATCATCACCAATTGCCCCAAAACCTATAACGCCCACAGCAGTACCTTGCCAACCGCGGCATTTCACCGAATTATCGACAGAGTTAACCTACAACGCAAAGCCGCTGGCAAAGAAATTGCCAATAGTCTGCACATTCTCATTTCTATTTTTGATGAAGAAGAAAGCCATGCCGCTTACTATGTCAAAAAACAAGGTATAGACCAGCTCGCTGTCATACACTTTATTTCTCACGGCGATGTTAATAGCGAAGAAGAAGACAATGACCATGACGAAAGTAACAGCAAAAGCAGCAACCCTTTAAAAAAGTATGCCACCAATCTCAACCACCTCGCCAAAGCAGGGAAAATCGACCCTTTAATTGGTAGAGAAGACGAAATTGAAAGAACCATACAAACCCTGTGCCGAAGAAGAAAAAACAATCCAATTCTAGTCGGCGAAGCAGGCGTTGGAAAAACAGCCATTGCAGAAGGACTTGCCAAGAAAATTGTTGATGGCGAAGTACCAGAAATTCTCGCCGACACCATCATTTATTCGGTTGATTTAGGCTCAATGGTGGCTGGTAGCAAATACCGCGGTGATTTTGAGAAGCGCGTAAAATCTTTGGTCAATAAACTTATCACAATGGACAATGTCATTATTTTTATTGATGAAATTCATACGCTACTCGGTGCTGGCTCAACTTCTGAAAGCACGCTAGACGCTGCCAACTTATTAAAACCCGCCCTATCTTCTGGCAAGCTCCGCTGTATTGGTGCGACAACTTACAAAGAATACAAACAAAGCTTTGAAAAAAATGCCGCATTGGCGCGACGCTTCCAAAAAATTGATATTTTAGAGCCAAGCAAGGCGGAAACTGTCGCCATCATCAAAGGGTTATTGCCGCAGTTTGAAAAATTCCACCAAGTAAAATACCAAGCCAACACTGCCGAACACGCAGTTGAGCTAGCTGACAAATACATACACGACAAACATTTGCCAGACAAAGCCATTGATTTAATCGACGAAGCTGGTGCAAAGGCAAAAATACAAACACCAAGAAAAAAACGCATCACCCACAAAGAAATTGAAAGCGTTCTGGCTAAAATCGCAAAAATCCCTGAGAACACAGTTTCACGCAACGACAAACAACGATTAAAACAACTGGAAAAACGTTTGCAAAAATTAGTTTTCGGACAAGACAACGCCATTACCGCCCTCACCTCGGCAATCAAACTCTCCCGTGCGGGATTAAAAGACATCGAAAAACCTGTCGGCTCATTCTTATTCACAGGCCCAACAGGTGTGGGAAAAACAGAAGTTTCCCGACAGCTTGCCAATGAAATGAGCATGAAGTTCTTACGCTTTGACATGTCAGAATACATGGAAGCCCATTCCGTTTCTCGCTTGATTGGTTCTCCACCAGGTTATGTAGGCTATGACGAAGGCGGCTTACTCACTGATGCGGTTTCAAACACACCACATTGCGTTTTATTATTGGATGAGATTGAAAAAGCTCACCCCGATATTTTCAATCTATTATTACAAATCATGGATTACGGACGACTCACTGACAGTAACGGAAAATCGGTGAACTTTAGCAATGTTATTTTAATCATGACCAGTAACGTGGGGGCTTCTGCCTTAGAGAAAAATACCATTGGCTTTAGAGCCGATGAGGACAAAGATAAAATTGACACAAGTCCAGCGTTGAAACGCGTGTTCACGCCAGAATTCAGAAATCGTCTGACAGAAGTGATTCAGTTTGCCCCGCTGTCTAAGGCAATTTTGCAAAAAATCGTCAACAAACTTATTGCATCGCTAAACCAGCAACTCGCCAAGCAAGCCATTTATATTTATTTAGATAAATCTGCCAAAGATTGGTTACTCACTCATGGTCACGCACCACTGATGGGTGCCAGACCGATGTCGAGATTAATTGATAAGGCAATAAAGAAACCTTTATCAGAGAAAATTTTATTCGGCGACTTAAAAAATGGCGGAGAAATCATCGTTAGCTTGGATAAAAAGAGCGACAAGTTAGTACTAACAACAAAAAAAGCCAAAATCGATAAGGAAAAACAAACAACTTAATATCTCAAAGCAAGTAATTGATTTTTCCTTTTTTAGCAAAATAGTACCGTCATTCTGTAATGACAGTACTTTTAGACAGCTTTAAACAGTACTTGGGTTAAAATGTGGTCGGGTTTTGCATACTCCCAAGTAGGCTGGGTAGAGGTACGAAACCCAGCTTTCTATGAATTTAAAATTTTGCGTAAAATCCTAAATCACTGCAATTGCTGGGTTTCGCTATCGCTCTACCCAGCCTACGGATTTTCTAAAACCACAGAATGACGGTAACAAAACCCTATAATCTACAATATGTTATCAATAGATTCGTAGGGTGCGTCACCA
>PDWI01011513.1_pt1 | contig 14961 bp, 11 predicted proteins | sample 1430891 | NCBI WGS metagenome assembly PDWI01 (sample SAMN01162508, study PRJNA174530) | Oral metagenome, whole genome shotgun sequencing project. | biome: Marine environment; feature: Marine mammal; material: Swab sample of the gingival sulcus; isolation source: swab sample of gingival sulcus... | reverse complement strand
AATGAATACTCTAATGAGGACTTGATGGAAAATGATTGTTATAAGTATGCGGTACTTAGAAATGCACTTTATAACAAAGGTAAAACTACTGAAATAATGGTAGATTATGAGCCTTGTATGATGTATGTTTCTGAGTGGTGGAAACAGTTATTTGGCGAAAGTGAGGGCAAGCAAAATAAAGGAATATTCCCAGCAAGCGTTCATTTTTCTACTGATTTACACTCTATGGGACAGTATATTCAAGAGGGCAAAAGAAATATATTTGAAACCGTTTTACATATACAAAATTCTGGTAGCGATGTTATTATTGAAGAAGATGAGAAAAACTTAGACGGACTTAACTACTTAAAAGGTAAAAGTTTTAATTATGTAAACGAGAGTGCTTTTAAAGGTACTTTGCTTGCACATGTAGATGGAGAAGTTCCAAATATCGTTATAAACATAGATAAACTTACACCGTTTTCATTTGGGAAGCTACTTTATTTCTTTGAGAAATCTTGTGCTATAAGTGGCTATTTGCTAGGTGTTAATCCGTTCAATCAACCAGGAGTAGAGGCTTATAAGAAAAATGTTTTTGCTGTTCTTGATAAACCTGGTTATGAAGAGTTAAGAAAAGAAATATTAGAGAGATTGTAATTTTTGATACTATTAAAAGTATTGTCTTAAAATCCAAGTTCCATATAATGTAAATTTGGGGCTTGGATATTTTCATATTATTTTAAATATTTAATATTTTAAACATATATTTAGCCGATATAATAATTGAAGCTTTTATATATTTTTACATATAGTTATTGAAGTGATTTTATTATGAGAGAAGTTCTTATGGGAAAATTTTTTACATTTTTTATTTATGATATAATTTACTGTGTAGATAAAATATCAAATTGCTATACATACGAAGAGATGAGAGATTATGAAATTCGTATGATGATAGGAATAACGGGTTTACTTAGTTTTATAGCTAGTGCAATAGTGCTTATTTTATCTTTATTTTGGGACATAGATAGTCGTGGTCTTATGATACATACGATTGTTACTCTATGTTATTATGTGTTTTTTATGTTTATGAAAAACAGCGATATGTCTATTAATTCAAAAATCCATTTAACAAGTTTGATTATCTCGATAGAGTATTTAACGCTTTTTGTCCTGCTTTATAGCAAGCTTACCGTTACATACTGGTTTATGCTACTTTTGATAGTGATACCTATAACAGTAATGAGTAATAAAATAACTTTCTATTACATTGTTGCCGTTTCTATTATTACTTTTACAGCATCTATATTTATGAATATTTATAATATAGTTACAGTTGATTACACTAACGTAGTAGGTGCAATTTTAGTATTTTCCCTTATTTTAGCAATGCTATTATTAATAAAAGTTTCGTATGTAAAAATACTTAGCAGCAGACTCGAACATATAAATCTTATTGATAAACAAAAAATAACTATAACTGAGAACGAGCAAAAACTTATCGAAAAAAACAAAAAACTTTTACGTCTTGCATTTTATGATGAGCTTACTGGACTTCCTAATAGACGCAATGTTTTGGATACTATAAACGATTATATAAATGCGGATAAACGCATTACGTTGGTATGCTTTAATATTGATAATTTCAAAGAAATAAACGATGTATTAGGTCATAATATAGCTGATGACTTGCTTAAAGAAGTTTCCAAAAGGTTTCAAATAAGTTTAAATAAAGATGATATTTTAGGAAGACTTAGCGGTAATGAATACGGATTATTGATACCTAGAGATTTAGACAATAAAGCTATATCAAAGTATATATACCAACTTATGGAGCTACAAAAGACTAGCTATCATATAAATAACTACGAAATAAATATAACTTTTTGTGCTGGTATTGGTAGTTTTCCTAACGATGCTGCTAATTTGAGTGAATTAATTATAGCGGTCGACAGTGCTTTATATGAAGCTCAAAAAAATGGTAAAAGCTCATTGGCGTTTTACGATGAAAATATTAGGGATAGACTGTTAGAAAACTTGAATATGGAAAACTATATATTAAAAGCACTTGAAAAAGAAGAGTTTTTCTTGCATTATCAGCCTATAATTTGTTGTGAAGCAGGGTGTGTGAAATCCGTAGAGGCATTATGTAGATGGAATAATGAAACGCTTGGTTTAGTTAGTCCAGCAAAATTTATTCCTGTCGTAGAGCGGATTGGTATAATAAATGAATTAGGTCTTTGGATTGTGCAAGAGGCTGCTCGAATGGCAAAGAAGTTAGAGCGTGATTGTGATAGAGAAGTTAGAATGTCGATAAACGTATCGGTTATACAACTTCAAAGAGGTGATTTCGTACAAAAGGCTAAAGAGATAGTTGACGCTTTAGGTGTACCTTCTAACCAGATTATATTTGAAATTACAGAAAGCGTATTCAGTGAAGATGCTAGCGTAGTTAAGAAAGCTATTTTGGAAATGCATAATGAGGGATTTTACGTAGCTATAGATGATTTTGGAACAGGTTATTCATCACTTAGTTATTTGGCGAATTTGCCTATAGATATTTTAAAAATAGACAAGTCATTTATAGACGTGATAGGAAGTTCAAAAAAGAATGAAACTATAGTAGAGGCTCTAGTATCTGTTGCACACGTCCTAGACGTAGAAGTTACTTGTGAGGGAGTTGAGGAAGAAAAGCAGATGTCTTATTTAAGAAGTATAGATTGTAACTATGTTCAAGGCTATTATTATAGCAAGCCGATACAAGAAAATGAACTTATTGCATACGTAAATGAACATAAAAATCTATCGGCTGGTTGTGAAATGTAATAAAAAATACCAAATCCATTTGTATATGAGATTTGGTATCTTGCTTTTAATAATTAATTCTCTATGGCAAAATTTAATTCAAATGCATTAGGAACGTAGTTTGTAGTAGTTAGCACTTCGTTTATAGCGATTATAGGTGTAAGCCTGCTTACAATAAACTTTATGTTAGAGCCAGTTATTATAAGCGACTCTCCGTTTTTTGAGTATAGTTGTTGAAGTCTATCTGCCACTTGTTCTTTATTTGTGTCATTAAGTTTATACGATTTTAAAATAGCATTATCACTGTACTGTTTATTAAATATAGCTATAGTTTCGTCTATATTTACTGGCTCATCATCACAGCCACCACCACAACTGCTGGCTGATGCACAAGTGCCACAGCCAGCTGCCACTATTTCATCAGTATAAAAAATTTCTATTAAATTTTTGTTTAAATTTTTGTTTAAATCATTATTTGTACTCATTTTATTTCATACAAAGCCTTTCTAATTAAAATTATTTATGTATATATCAGTCAAAGTATAGTTTATAATATTTAAAATTTGATAAATTTAACAAATGATATGTTTATATTGATAATACGGTTGATATAATCGACTGTTTATTATAGAATAAAGCTGTGAATTAAAAAAAAGAGAAAAGGTTATTATGGAAACTATTAAAGCTATATATTCTAAAAACTCAAACGAGTTAACTAAAAAGATGCAAGATGTATTTACTTTAGTCCGTGGAGTGGGGGACGAAAATGCAGATTTTGTGGTTGTTTTGTCGAATCCTAGCGAAGCTGAAGAAACTACTGGATTAAAAGTAGATACAAGTTTGAGAAATAAAATAGAACAGGTTATAAAACGTATTTATCATAGTGTGGATAGCGTTTATTTCACTTATTCGGTGAAAAGTTGTCCATATGAAATTACTAAAAGAGGTAAAATAAAATATAGAAAAGTAAATTCTAAAGATATTGAATTATTTTCTGATTTCTTAAAGCAAGAAGTAAAATGTGTAAATCCTAAAGTTGTATTTTTGGTAGGAAATGCACCATATAAATCGTTTATAGGTAAAAATACGAGGAAAAATTTTGAAATAATTGAAAAAATTAACGATAGTATCACAGTAGTTGCTTTCAAAGAAGAAAGCGATTTAGAAAAAAACATCGATGATATAGTAGATAGATTAAAAGTTTTATATCCAGTTGACATTAAAGAAGATGAACCAAAATCGTTATCTAAAGATAAGTCTGAAAAAGACAATAAAAAAGATGATGATAAAAGTAAACCGAAAGATGAAAAGAATTTAAAAGAAGAAGTAAAAGAAGAAGTAAAAAAGAATTCAGATAAAGGCTTAAAACAACAACCAAAAGAAAACTTAAAAGAAGATTTAAAACAAAGTCAGTCTGTAAACAAACATAAAAAACCAATAAAAAAACAGTCATCACAAATATTAAAAAAAGATGAAAAACCAGAAAAATCTACTGATTTATACGAAGATGATAATAAATCTAAAGAAGATATATCTAATAAGTCAAACGATGAAAAACAAGGTTTGAAGTCGCAGAAAAAAGAAAAAAATGCTTTTATGAGTGTAGTGAGTAAGCTCAAGTATGTAGGTAGAAAAAAGACTAAGTCGTATGAAAATGATGATGAACAAGAAGTGTCAGATAAATCAAATGATTTGACAGAGCCTAAAGTTGAAAGAAGAGGTAAACTTGACAAAACAGAAAAAAGCATAAAAATTATTAACGAAAAGAGCGATAGGAAAAATAAAAAGTTAGAAAAATTACAGGCAGATATTGAAAATACAGATGAAGATATAGAAGTTAAAGCGTGGGACGAATTTGATAAGGCTAGTTACGACAGGTCTAAGCATAGAAATGTAGTTGTTTTGTATGCTGGTTCTAATCTTAAAAATGAGGCTACAAAGCCTATATTAAGTACTGTAGCGGACGTTTTTAGCGACCTTACTATGAATGTAATAATGCTAAACGTATACGACAATGAATTTAGTGCAGATTTATTTTTAGACAAACTTGCTGATTGTGCTGGATTTGTTATAGGTACTTCTGTAGATTGGTATGGCACTGGAACTAAGGTTCAGCAATTATTTGATGATATGTACTACTCTGGAAGAGTAGATGAACTTAAAGATATACCTGTTATGGCTATTACTATAAGTAGAGCTGGATATGAAGAAGAGGGAAATTACTTTATAAAAAACAGTTTAGAAGTGCTAGGTGCATCTGTTGTAAGCACGCTTACAGGTGTTATTGAAAGCGGTGTTTATTATGATACTAATAAAACTTATAAAAAAATAGTTGAAACTAAGGCAGAAGACTTCTATAGAACTATGAAAAAGGGAGCTAGAAAGTTACCGACTAGTATAAATGCTAGAAAAGTATTTTTAAAAGTTACTAGTTCTTCACCAGCGAAAATTGCTAATGACAAAAACGTTGACAATAACAAAAATAATGATAAAATAAGTAGCTATAATGAATTTTTGGAGGCTCAAAAAAGAGATATAGATGAGCTTTCTGAAATATTTAAAGAGAAGATGTCTGTTACTTCCAAAGGAAAAAGTTATAGAGATATTTTTGTAAAGAGTTTTAAAAAAGGCGTTGATATAGATAAAAGCATTATTTGCTTTGATATAGAGGACGAAAAGAGCGAAAACTTTAATATTGAAGTAGATAAAAATAGCATAAAGCATTTACCTTTTAACAATATTGACTGTGATGTTATAATAAGTTTAGCAGGTAAAAATATGAACAATATTTTGAATAAGAAAGTTACTATGCAAAAGTCATTTTTGACAGGAGAAATAAAGGTGAAAGGCAATTTTGCTTTGCTCTATAAAATGGATAAGATGTTTAGGTTTTAATTTAGGAGGATTTATGAACAAATGTTTATTTTGTAAAATATCAAATGGGGAAATCGAGTCCTACACTGTTTTTGAAACAAGTGAGTTCAGAGTAATACTAGATAAATTTCCAGCACAAAAAGGACACGTTTTAATATTGCCGAAAGAGCATTTCGATGATATTTATGGAATGGATTCAGAAACAGCAGGCAAGCTTTTTGCACTTGCTACAGTTGTTGCTAGAAGTCTTAAAAAAGTGTTGCAATGTGATGGATTAAATATAATACAAAACAATGGTGAAGTAGCAGGTCAGACAGTTAAGCATTTTCATATGCATTTAATTCCAAGATATAAAGGAGATGATGTTACTGTAAAATGGAATACTAAAACTTTTGATGATGAAGAACTAAAACAACTAAGTAGTCTTATAAAGGAACAAATATAAATAGTTAGCGTAACTATATGGATTTGATTAAGGAAAGGTTGATAAAATGGCAAAAAAAATGAGAGTGCTATTAATAGCATCTGAAAGTGTACCATATGCAGCAACAGGAGGGTTGGCAGACGTTACAGAGGCTTTACCTATAGCTTTAAAAGATAACAATATAATAGTAAATAAAGTGATGCCTAAATACAAAGGTATCGAGGAAAAATTTCCTCTTAAAAAGAAGTTTAGTTTTGTAGTAGAATTGTGTAGTAATATTAAAGAAGTAGACGTATATCATCTAAAAGAAGATGGTGTAAATACTTACTTTATAGGTAATGATTACTACTTTGAACGTGATGAAATGTACGGTTATGATGACGATGGAGAAAGGTTTGGATTTTTTTCAAAAGCTGCTTTACAGATGAATATGATACTAAACTTCAAGCCAGATATAATTCATTTGAACGATTGGCAAACTGGTATGGTAAGCTTTTATTTAAAGAGAGCATATGCAAATCTTGACTTTTATAAAGACACAAAAGTGTTATACACTATTCACAATTTGAAATATCAAGGAGTATTTGACAGAAGCATACTTTATTTCCTAGGATTATCAGATGATTATTTCCATCACGAGGGAATAGAGTATTACGGAAGAGTTTGCTTTATGAAAGCTGGTATCGTTTACAGTGATTTAGTATCTACAGTAAGCAAAACTTATTCGAAAGAAATACAGACAGAAAATTTCGGATATGGACTTCATGGGCTTTTAAGTAAGTATTCAGATAAAATAACTGGAATACTTAACGGTATTTACTACGATAAATACGACCCTAAAACTGATGAAATGCTAGATTTTAATTATGATATTAAAAACTTTTCTAAAATACGTCCTAAGCAAAAAGCTGCTATGCAACAGCTTGCTGGACTGCCAGTAAAAGACGTTCCGCTTATTGGTGTAGTTACTAGATTAGCCGAGCAAAAAGGTATAGACCTTATAATAGCTGCTATGGAGAAGTTTGTAAGTAAAGATGTACAGTTTGTAGTTTTAGGATCTGGAGATAAACGCTATGAGGACAAATTAGTTCAGCTTAGTAAGCAGTATCCAGATAAAATAAGTGTAAATATTAAGTATGATGGCAAGTATGCTAGAAAAATATATGCATCTTCGGACTTTTTCTTGATGCCATCACAGTTTGAGCCTTGTGGATTATCTCAACTATACAGTTTAAGATATGGAGCTATACCTGTAGTTAGAAGTACAGGTGGGCTTAGAGATACTATAGTTGACTATAGTGAAGATGTGAATAATGGTACTGGATTTACTTTTGAAGATTACAGTGAGAGTGAATTTATAGCTACTATTGAGAAGGCTCTTGAACTTTATGAAAATAAAGACGAGTTAAAAAGAGTAATAAAAAGAGCTATGAAACAGGAGTTCTCTTGGACAGAGGCTGCTAAAAAATACGTATCTTTATATAAGGAAATGCTAGGATAATATGAAAAAACGTAAGCTTTTTATAACGTTGTTAATACTAACAGTTATAGTGATTTTTGGATATTTAATCTATGTAAAGATTGTCGAACAAAAAGCTAATAAAGAGATGAAATTTATGCCTGTCTACGTATCGGATAGAGCTAGTTCTAAAGCTGAAGAAATAGTAGTTATAGACGATAGTTTGTATTTGGCTACTCTTGAGGGCATAGAAAAAGTTGATAAAGATGGCATAGGCTCTTGGTCTAAAGCATATCATTTCAATGAGCTACTTTTAATATCCGAAGGCACGTATATAGCTACTGTAGATATAACGGGAAAGCAGGCTTACATATTTGATGAAGCTGGGTTAAAAGGAGAAGTTACGACAGGTAGTGAAATCGTATACGGGGCTATAAATGGCAGTGGTGATTTGGCTCTTATTTTAGATAATGATGATGAACAAATTATAGCTATATACGATAAAAATGGAAATAAAAAAGCAGAGAGATTTACTACTTTCGCTGAAAGTGGTTATCCTGTTTTTATTTCGATTAGTGGAGAAAATGGTAAAGCAGTATCTTCTCATATAACGCTAAAAAACAATAAAGTCGATAGTGTAGTTACTTTTTTTGATTTTTCAAGTGAGGGTAAAAATTTAGGGGACAGAATTTTTGGACACAAAAATTTTGAAGACAGCGTTATTTCTACGGGATTTTTTCTGGATAGTGAAAAAATAGCTTTAGTTGGAGATAATGCTATTCACTTTTATGAATTTGGTTATGAATTAGAGGAATTAGCGGTAATAGAATTTGAAACTAAGCCTAACGCTATATACAAGTTTGGTGATAAAATAGTAGTTAGCTATGGAAGTTCAAAAGCTGGTGAAGACGTTGGAGATAAAGTAGTAGTATACACTAAAAGAGGAGGCATTGCCGCACAAATACCTAACAAGGAAAAGATGCGAGTCGATGTGGACGATAGAAATATTTACTTTATTCAAAATGATAAAATCAAATCATATAAAGGAAATAAAGAGGAGTGGAGCGGTACGTTTAGCAAAAATGTAAATTCTATTAAACGTATCGGAAAAGATTATTTTGTCGTAGTGTATGACAATAATTTTGAAGTATTAAAAAAGAATGACTTGTGAAAGGATTAGATATGAACGCACTGGATATTTTTGTTATAGCGGTAATAGTGCTGTCTGGAATATACGGACTTGTACGAGGTTTTGTTAGGACTTTTTTTAGCGTAATATCGACTATTTTAGTTATAGTTTTGACTCTTATACTTACACCTATAGTAAGTGATATGGTAGTAGAAAATACACAATTAGATGAGAAGATAAGCGAGCAAGTTATATATCTTACAGGAATAGAAAATATAGAAGACCAAATAGCTTCAAAAGTAAATATAAATCAAATAGTAGAGCAGCTGCCTATTCCAGAAAATATGGCAAAAACACTTATTAAGACTCATAATTTAGATTTTGGCAAAGACTTTAAAGATAAGCATTATGCCCAGTTTATAGGGGATAAAGTGGCATCTATAGCGTTAAACTATTTGATATTTGTAGTGCTATTTTTAGTAATTAGTACGATTTTAAACATTATAGTATTACAGATAGACTTGATAGCAAGACTGCCTATTTTAAAACAGTTAAATAGGACTCTAGGACTTGCTTTTGGGCTGTTTTTAGGAGTGTTAATAGTTTGGATTAGCTGTCTTATGATGACGTTTTTACTATCGGTTCAATCGACAAAAGAGATTTCTGTATTAATAGAGCAATCTATATTTATGAAGTTATTTTTCCTTAACAATCCAATACAGGATTTCGTAATGAAGTTGCTGTAGAGAGGAAATAAAATTATTTGAACTCTCTAAACTGAAACTGTTTGTATTAGGTTAAAAATAAAATATTTTAGTAAATAAATGATAGCTATATCGAATTTTATTTATTTTGTTCATAATACGTAAAAGGTTTAGAACGACTGAACCACTAGACCCCGTCTTTTAGGTAGATTAAAAACTCGGTTTTTAATTTTCCTTGATTTTGCCGACAGCTGAAAGCGTAGCTTTTAGTGATAGGCATTTGGAGTGAAAAGCAAAGGGCGAAGCACGCATAAGGGGGAGTTTTCTTTGTTTCGTTTCTTTGACTCCAAAGAAATGAAAAATATTTAAATGGAGGCCATAATGTTATATGATATAAAAATAAATAAGGCAAATGGAGAAACTACTACTATGGGGGAATATAAAGGAAAAGTAGTTTTAGTGGTCAATACTGCTAGTAACTGTGGTTTTACACCACAGTATGATGGATTACAAAATCTATATGAGAAATACTCTAAAGATGGATTTGTTATACTAGGATTTCCTTGTAATCAATTTGCTAATCAAGAGCCAGATAGTGCAGAAAAGGTCGCATCGCAGTGCAAAATAAACTTTGGTGTAACTTTTCCTATTATGGCAAAAATAGAAGTGAATGGAAGTGGTGAGCACGAGCTTTACACTTATTTGAAAAAACAAAAAGGTGGATTTTTAGGAAGTAAAATCAAGTGGAATTTTACTAAGTTTTTGATAGATAGAAATGGCAATGTAGTTAAGAGATTTTCACCTAGTACAAAGCCAGAAAAAATAGAAAGCGATATAAAAGCTTTGTTATAATTATAGAAAAGCACTTTTTTAGAAAGGTGTGCTAAAATGATAGAACAGATAGAAAAAGTAGGCAGCTTACTTACTTATAGAGAAGATATAAAAGTGCTTGATTGTACTATTCGTGATGGTGGGCTAATGAACGACTTTAAGTTCGATGATGCGTTTGTTAAATCTGTTTACTTAGCTTTAGTAAAAGCTAGAGTCGATTATATGGAAATCGGTTACAAATCATCTAAGCTCATTTTTGATGAAAAAAAATATGGAGCTTGGAAGTTTTGTGATGAAGAAGATATAAGAAGAATAGTCGGGGATAATGATACAGACATAAAAATATCGGTTATGATTGACGTCGGCAGAGTTGATATGAGTAGCATATTACACAAATCTAATTCGGTGATAGATATGATAAGAGTTGCTTGCTATATTCATCAAATACCATCAGCAATAGAGATTATAGAACAGCTAAAAGATAAAGGTTACGAAACTACAGTAAATATTATGGCTATTTCTCATGTTGGTGAAAGAGAGCTAGAGCAAGCATTAGAGATGCTTGGGAAAACTTCTGTAGATGCGATATATTTAGTTGATAGTTTTGGAACTTATTATACCGAGGAGATAAGGGCTTTAGCTAGGACGTATTTAAAAGTCGGTAAAAAGTATAATAAAATAATAGGGGTGCACTGTCATAACAATCAGCAGCTTGCATTTGCTAACACTATAGAGTCGTTGACGTTAGGAGTTAGTTATCTTGATACGACTATTTCTAGTTTAGGACGTGGGGCAGGTAACTGTCCTACAGAACTTCTTTTAGGATTTTTAAAAAACCCTAAATACAAATTAAGACCAATATACAAAGTTATAGAAAATGAGATAAAAAAGCTAAGAGAGCAAGGTTTACAGTGGGGATATGCACCACCTTATCAAATAACAGGAATGCTTAATAGACACCCTAAAGATGCTATGGGAAATATAGGTAAAGAAGAGTGGTACGATTTTAGTAAGTTTTATAACGATATGTTAGACGGGGACTAAATAAAATACGTGAAAGGGGGAAAATATGGAACTTAAAGGATTGCAACAACTTATAGAAGAAAAGAAATACAGAGAAGTAATAGATAAAGTAAAAGATTTGCAAGAGGCAGACGTTGCGGAGCTTTTTGACAGCTTAAATCCTAAAGAGGCAGTCATACTATTTAGGTTGCTCCCTAAAGAGATGGCTGTTTTAGTATTTTCTTTCCTAGACGTAGATAAGCAAGCACAAATATCTTTGCTCGTATCTGATAAAGAGCTTATTAACATATTAGATGAGTTAAATTTAGACGATAAAGTAGACCTTATAGAAGAGATGCCAGCAAATGTAGTAAAAAAGATTTTAAGCAATTCAAATGACTTGGAAAGAAAGCTTATAAATCAGTTTTTGAACTATAAAGAAGACAGTGCTGGTAGCATAATGACAAATGAATTCGTCCATTTAAAGGCATCTATGACGGTGGGTGAGGCATTAAAACAAATCAAGCTTACAGGTGGCGATAAGGAGACGATATATACTTGTTATGTAACTGATAGCATGAGAAAACTAACGGGCATAGTATCGCTTAAAGAGCTTGTTTTGTCAGAGCTAGACACCGTTCTTAGTGAATTTATGGAGCAAGACGTCATATATGTTTACACTAGTGATGACCAAGAAGTGATAGTAGATATATTTAAAAAATACGATTTTCTAGCATTGCCAGTAGTAGATAAAGAAGATAGAATGGTAGGAATAATAACATTTGATGATGTAATGGACGTAATGGAAGAAGAAAATACAGAAGATATACAGAAGATGGCAGCCATTGACCCATCTGATGAAGAATATCTTGACGTTAAGCCTTTTGATTTGGCTAAAAGAAGAATAGTTTGGCTAGTTGTCCTTATGTTTTCTGCCACTATTTCTGAATACATAACAGGAAAAAACTTGTATTTAACTACCCAATTTGCATTTTTAGGCACTATGGTTCCTATGCTTATGTCTACAGGAGGTAATGCAGGAGCACAGTCATCTACTCTTATAATAAGGGGACTTACGTTAGGTGAGTTAGATTTTGGAAACGCTTTTAGCGTGCTTAGAAAAGAGCTTAGAGTAGGATTTTACATAGGAGCTACGCTAGGTGTGCTAAACTTTGTAAGAATATTTTTATTAAATGGAAATGCGAAGTTAGCACTAATAGTTGGACTTACTTTAATAGGGACTTCTATTACAGCTACTACTATGGGCGGACTTCTTCCTATATTTGCTAAAAAGATAGGGCTAGACCCAGCAACTATGGCAAATCCTTTAATAACTACTATTACTGATGCACTAACTTTAATAATATTTTTTGCTATATCAGCAGCGTTTTTATTATAAAATTAGGCACTTTTATTATGAAAATAAATAAAATTAACTCTTTAAAAGGTACTTTAAGGGTATCTTCTGATAAATCAATATCGCATAGAGCAATTATGCTAGGTTCTTTGGCGACTGGAACTACTATAATAAAAAACTTCTTAAAAAGTGATGATTGTATGCATACTATAGACTGCTTTAGAAAGTTGGGAGTGCATATAGAATTTGATGGAGATTTAGTATTAGTAAAAGGTAAAGGTTTGCATGGGCTTTCGCCTAGTTCTTCACCGCTATATGTAGGAAATTCAGGAACAACTATACGAATAATGGCAGGTATATTAGCTGCGCAGTGCTTTTCGACTACTATTACAGGAGATAATTCTATAAAAAAAAGACCTATGAGAAGAGTTATAGAGCCGCTTACTCGTATGGGAGCAGTAATAGAAAGCGATAATTTCTTTTCACCTATGACAATAATGCCTAGTGGGCTAAAAGGGATAACATATGAAATGCCTATAGCCAGTGCTCAAGTGAAGTCGGCTATACTTATGGCATCTCTATATGCTGATGGACAGACGACTATAATAGAACGAGTAAAGAGCAGAAATCATAGTGAAAATATGATTAATTACTTTGGTGGGGATATAAAATTAGTGGGGAATAAAATAATTTCAAAAAAAGTTGACAAGTTAGAGGCTAGGGAAATAGATATTCCAGCAGATATATCTAGTGCGTCATTTTTTATAGTTTTAAGTCAGTTAGTAGAGCGTAGTGAAGTTATTTTAAAAGACGTTTTGATTAACGATACGAGAGCTGGCATAATAAAAATCATAAAAAAAATGAACGGAAATATAAAAATTTTGAATAAAAGGGTTATGAGTGGCGAGATAGTAGCCGATTTAAAGTTAAACAGTGCTAATCTTAAAGGTATTGTAATACAAGGCGATATTATACCTACATTGATTGATGAAATACCGATTATAGCAGTTGCAGCAGCTTTTGCTGAAGGAACTACCATTATAAAAGATGCTAGAGAGGCAAGAATTAAAGAGTGTGATAGACTTAATGCTATGTGCAGTGAACTAAAAAAACTTGGTGCTGACATAGAAGAGATGCCAGATGGACTTATAATAAAAGGTAAAAAGGCGTTAAGGAGTGCTATATTAGAGAGTCATTTAGACCATAGAGTAGCTATGAGTTTAGCGGTTGCAGGATTTTGTATAGATGGTGGTATTACGTTAAAAGATGTTGAGTGTATAGACGTTTCATATCCTAATTTTTCACGAGATATAAATGGACTTATTTAAAAAATAAAATTGTACTCTATCGATATTTGCATTTGATATTAAATGATGTTAAAATGTTAGTATAGTTTAAAAATTTTCTTTTAAAAGATTTTTAAACGTTGGGGTAAAGTATTAAGGGGTTTGCGTCTATTTGGAATTATATTCGCCAAATTATCTGTTTTTAAATTAAATATGTAAAATATATAGGAGGTTCATTTTGAGTATAGATTATTCAAAAATGATGTTAAAAGAATTAAAAGAAATCGCTAAAGGAATGGGGATTCGAAAATTGCATCAATTTAAAAAGGCTGAATTAGTACAGCTTCTTACAGAAATTCAAGAAAAGCAAGAAAATAAAGCTTTGGAAAGAAAGAAAACACAAAGTAGTTCTGTGAAGAAGAAACCTGATATAAAAAAGGCTGAAAAATCCAAGAAAAAAGCGAGTGCAAGTGCAGATATATCTAAACAGACGAAAACGAAAAATACTAGAAAAGTACAACCTAAGGTTGAAGATAAAAGCAGTAAAGCATCTTTACAAAATCAAACTAAAAAAACAGTTTCTAGTAAAAATCAAAGTTCAAGCCAAACTACAATTAAAAAAGTTGCACCTAAAGTTGCTAAAAATGTACAAACTAGTGATGAGCGTTGTGGAGGTATTTTAGAAGTTTTACCAGATGGTTTTGCTTTTATTAGAAGTGATAATTATATGCCTGGAGAAAATGACGTATATGTATCACCATCACTAGTGAAAAAATTTAATCTTCGTACTGGTGATATGGTAAGAGGTATACTCAAAAATAAAAAAGAAAACGAGAAGTTTAGAGCTGTTTATAAAGTTACACATGTGAATGATCAAGAGGCGAAAGCATATCAAAGTAGAGTATCTTTTGAAGAACTTACACCGATTTTTCCAAATGAAAGGTTGTATCTTGAAACAGACCCTAAAATGTATGCACCTAGATTGATAGACTTTATATCTCCTATAGGAAAAGGTCAAAGAGGTATGATAGTGGCACCGCCAAAGGCTGGAAAAACTACGTTGCTCAAACAGATAGCTAATTCAATATGTGAAAATCACCCAGATGTACAC
>PDWI01011486.1_pt1 | contig 14961 bp, 12 predicted proteins | sample 1430891 | NCBI WGS metagenome assembly PDWI01 (sample SAMN01162508, study PRJNA174530) | Oral metagenome, whole genome shotgun sequencing project. | biome: Marine environment; feature: Marine mammal; material: Swab sample of the gingival sulcus; isolation source: swab sample of gingival sulcus... | reverse complement strand
ACGAACTAAGTTTTAAGAACAAGTCAGGAGTTATGATATTATATAAATATTTTATATTACAAATTGTATAAGGTTTTTTAGGTAGTAATACGGATACTCATAATTTATTACTTTTAGGATAACTTCATTATTATTTAGTTGCATTTTTTAATCAGACCATTGATTGAGCAGAAATTAAAGTCTTGTTTCGAAAGATGAAAATCGAAAATTAATATTCGTTAATACTAAATCGTCAATCGCTAATATAAAAAAACAGTAATTTATTATTTCTTTCGAGATAAGTTTAATATTCTTAAAATGGTGTTATTTTTTTAAAACAATACTATTTAATCATATTTTATAGATTTATGCAAGTATTATATACCACGAAATAGGTATTTATATTTAGTCTAATTTATTGTATATTTACGCTTTGTTTTGTGAGTCACTATTAATTACTTATGCGATACATATTAATAGCTATAATATTTCATACATTTATTAATTGTTTATCTCAAAAACAAGAAATATTTTTATTATCGGGTAATGTTAAAGAAGAGAAAAGTGGTTTACCTCTTGAGTTGGTAACCGTAGTGATAAAAGAAAATTTATTATGGGCAACAACAGATAGCTCAGGTTTTTTTTCTATCAAAAATATTAATCCGGGTAAATATACTGTTTCGTTATCTTGTTTAGGTTATAAAACAATAGAAAAATCTATTATTATTAATGCAAATAATATAGGTAATGTGTTTCTTATGCAAGAGTTAACCTTAGGTCTTGATGAAGTAACTGTTGTAGCAAAAGAGAATAAGTTAAGTAGTACATCACAGATTGGTCAATCGGCAATTAAACATATTCAGCCGCGAAGCATTCAGGATATTCTTCAATTATTGCCGGGGCATATAACAGAAAATCCGAGTCTTAAAAATCCCGGACAGATTAATATACGAGGTGTTGGTTCTATGAGCGAAGGGCAATTGTATTTTGATAAATCAAATAATACAAGTGCTTTGGGAGCTGCCATTATTATTGATGATATTCCTGTATCTACAAATAGTGATATGCAATTATTTTCAACGGCTAAGAGCGGATTAACCGGTAAATTGCCAAGTGTTGCAGGTAGAGGTGTCGACTTACGTACATTCTCGCCCGATAATGTTGAACTAATAGAGGTTATAAGGGGAATTCCTTCTGCCGAATATGGCGACTTAACTTCAGGTGCCGTAATTATACATACCAAAAAAGGGAAAACTCCTACAAATATCAAATTACGTATTGACCCTAATACAAAAATGTATTTTTTCAGTAAAGGATTCGAATTAAATAAGCAATACGGAGTAATTAATGCCGGAGCCGATTATACCGAATATTATTCGGATAATCGTTTTGAATTTCGGGGTTATAAACGAATAACAACAAATTTGGCTTATAATAATACTTTATTTAGAAATTCCATTCCTATGGAATTTTCATTAAACACTTCTTTTTTTAATACTATTGATAATGAAAAAAGCGATTCTCAATTATTAAGTGATGAGCGCATAAGGTCTGAGAAATTTGGATTTCGTTTTGGAATTAAAGGTAAATTATTTGTAAATAATACTCTTATTTCTAATATAATATATTCTTTATCGGGTAGTTATACTCATCAGGATGATTTTCAACGTAAAGTTCAGGTATTATCGGGAGGCACAGCACCTTTACCCATATCATACGAGGAAGGAGAAAATGAAGCTGAATATTTACCTTCGGAATATTATTCCGAATTGACACTTGACGGTAAACCATATAATATTTTTGCTAATATCCGAATTAATAAATCATTTAGAATAAACAAATTATTAAATAATATAACATTAGGAGCCGAATGGCGAACAAATGGAAATAACGGGAAAGGACAAATATACGATATCAATTATCCACCTTACGAAATATCGGAAAGTACAATACGTCCGCGTTCGTTTAAAAGTGTACCGCCATTAAATTTATTATCGTTTTTTGTTCAAAATAAGTTTTCAATTCCAATCTATGATAAGCTATTGACGGCAAATTTAGGGTTAAGATATTTTAATATTCAACCCCAAAATATATTTCAAAGTAATATATATAATTCTATTGAACCCCGTTTAAATATAAGTTTTAATATTTTATCGGATAATTCAAAAATGTTTCGTAATTTATCGGTTCGGGGAGGTTTGGGAATATCAGCTAAAGCACCAACTTTATTGTATTTGTATCCCAATAAAGTATATTTTGATGCTCCTTCGTTTAATTATTATGATCCTGAGGGTTCTTTGGCTGTATTAACAACTAAAATTATATCCGATGTTTCTAATCCCGACCTTAAAGCTGCCATTAATAAAAAATCAGAATTGGGAATTGACTTTAATTTTTGGGGAGCAAAAGGATTTATTACTGTATATCATGAAAAACAAACAAACGGATTTTCTTTTGAAACCAAACCTTATTTTTTGAAGCATCGTAAATATATTGTAGAAGGAGGAGGGAAAAAACCGTTTTTTAAAAAAGATGAAGGTGTATTTTATTTTGATAATAATAATATTATTAAAGCTCCTTTTGTAAATGACACCTCAATATATTTTTATAAAGTACCCACTAATAATCATGTATTAATTAAAAAAGGAGTTGAATATTCCGTTAATCTCGGGAAATTAAAATATTTATACACCAATTTTTATATTGATGGAGCTTATGCTTATACTAAATCGTATTCTGCAATTGATAAATACAGCAGAATAAATAAAATATATAATGGAAATCCTTTTCTTTATGTGCCTTTATATCCCGGCGGAGAAATTAGAATCAGGCAACGATTTAATACTTCGCTTCGTACAGTTACACATATTCCGATAATAAAAATGATTTTTTCAATTAAAACTCAATTTATATGGTTCAATAAAGATAAGCGTAAATACGAAAATAATAACGGAGATATTTATGTGTATGTAAAAGAAAATAATAAAATTATAGATGTTGATAAGCCATATACATATATTGGGGAAAATGTAACAAAACATGTAAACCCTATTGCTTTTATGGATAAAAAACAAAAAATTCATCCCTGGACTAATAATATAGATGCTTCAAAGCAACCATATTATTCTATGGTGAAATCTTATGATGATAAATTTTTCCTTGATGAACTATATCCTTTAGCAGTACAGTTTGATATAAAAATAACAAAAGAATTTGCAAAAAATATGACATTGGCATTTACTGCAAATAATTTTTTAAATATTCGACCTAATGTTAGTTTAGCTCGTTCTTCGGGATATGAAAAATTAAATACTCCAATGTATTTTGGAGCAGAATTAAAAGTTAAATTTAAATAAATATGTTATGAGTAAATTAGTAAATTTTTTAATGATTATGTTTGTTGCAACCTTAATTATTAGTTGCGACAATGATGAGGATGCTACATTATATAATGTTAATGTGGTAGTTACTTATGAACAGGATTACGGTGGTTCATTGGATGGTATTACAGTAAAAGTTGAAAATGCTTCGGGTTCGTTTTCTCAAGAATTACAAACCGATGCACAAGGAAAAGTTATTTTTAATTTAGAAAGCGGGGAGTATAATTTTTCTTCTTCAACATCTAACGAAGATTTTTCTTTTTCGGTAACAAAATCAAATGTTAGCATTACCGAAGATATTAATATTAATTTGGTTTTATCTCCGATTAGTTATTTAAAAGGCGGATTAATTTTCAGCCAAGTGTATTATTCATCTTCTAAAACTCCTCAAAATAAACCTTATATGGTTGATGAGTTTATAGAAATATATAATAACTCTAATAAACCTGTATATCTTGATAAAGTTGCGGTTGGTATTTTACGACCTTCTTCAAGTAAACCCAGTGTTTGGGTTAATAATGATGGCACACTTATGGATAAGATACCGCTTAATATGATGGTTATCAGATTCCCCGGAGCAGGTAAAGATATTTCTTTAGAACCGTATCATAGTGTAGTTGTTGCTTCTGATGCTATTAATCACAAAGAAGTAAATTCAAATTCTCCGGTTGATTTATCTAAAGCAGATTATGAAATTTATATTGGCGATTTTAATAATGGTATTGATGCCGATGTACCTTCTGTAACTAATATGGATATTCCTTTTTATAATGCAGGAGCTAAATTTAAAGAATATATGATTAGTCCTACAGGAGCTCATGCTATTGTATTATTTGAATTTCCCGAGAATGTAAATCCTAAAGATTATTGTGAAAATCCTGATAATTTAAGTAAAGAACCGGGTTCGAGTTATACAAAGGAATATTTGCTTATTCCTAAAGAATGGGTTATTGACGGGATAGAGATTGTATCTGCATCACCTAAAAAAAGACACAAAAGACTACATGAAGAAATTGATGCAGGTAAAATATGGTGCTCGGCATCATATAACGGAAAGAGTATTCGTAGAAAAGTTAAAGCTATAATTGACAATAATTTAATTTACTTGGATACAAATAACTCATCGAATGATTTCTTGGCAGATCAAGAACCTATTCCGTGGTTTTCAACCGATAAAATAGATTAAAAAAATAAAAATGTTTGAAACTTTTATATGAAGCTGTCTGAAAAGTAATAAATTATGTTAAATAAAAAACCTCAAGGGTTCCTAAAACTCTTGAGGTTTAATAACTTAATAATTGAGAATATTGTTTCTTTTATAAAAAATAAAAACTTTTTAGGCACCCTCACAAATTGTATATTTGTTTTTATGTAAAACAAAAGCCGTTGTTAAATTCATATTTTAAAAATCAAATTTGTAAGTTTATTTTAAGATGAATATTAAGTTATATATTTTTGTATTAATTATTTTTGTTTTAGGTTATAAAGCAAATTCTCAAGATTTTAATAAATTATATTATCTTGACAATATTATGTATTATAATTCTTTAATGAAATTAAATAATCCGGCTTCGATTAGTTTTTTTGAATATAAAAAAATAGGTGTTTCTCATATGGAGTTTAATATAACAGACGGTGATTATCGTAACTATAATGAGCCTAAAAAAATAAATAACTATATATTCGATACTTTTGGTTATGCAGCAAAGAATAAACTAACTTTTTACGGTCAGGCAAAATATAAATCTCAAAGATTATATGATGTTAAATACAACAATGTTTCGTTACTATCTCCCGACAATCCTTTTTTTACATCCGATTCTATTGTCGGAGATTCTAAAAACCACAATTATTTTTTGAAAGGAATTAAAAATAAATGGGGAATTGAAACCGAATATATCGTAAACGAAAAAACGGACAAAACCGACCCGCGTCCTAAAATAGTTTCATATAAAGCTAAAATAAAACCCGGAATAATATTAACAATTAAAAATGTGTTATTTGGATTACATCTGTCTTATTCTCATCTTAATGAAGATGTTAAATTCGATATAATAAATAATTACGATGTGTTTAATTATATGCGTTTTTATGGCTTAGGCAGATATGAAAAAGTTATTGATAAATATATATCAAAAAAATACAGAGGGAATAAATATGAACTTGGTTTTCAAGTTGTTGATAATAACGGAGATATTAAAAATCAAAGTTTTATTAATATATATTATAACTATGAAAGAGCACAAGAAGGAGTAAAACGAACCAAATATATTACAGGAGATTACAAAAAAAAATATATTGAATTAAAACATAACTTACTAAAATATTCCGATAATAATAAAATGCAATTATTTTCGGCATCAATAAAATATTCAAATATAAAAGGAATATGGTTTAATCAGGAATATAAATACGATAGTAATCATATCTTATATGTTGATGTAATAAATAAATCTGTTAAATATAAAAGAAACAATATCTTTGCAACATTAAAATATAGTCGTTTCAAGTCGATAAAAGGTAAGAGATTAAGTAAAATCAGTGGAATTGCCGGAGTAAAATTTAATAAAGAAAAAGCTTTACCCGAAAAATATAGTTTACTTAATAATTATTTTGAATTAGGAACCGATTATTCTTATAATATTAAAGCTAATTCTTTTTATTTTTCAACCGAAATAGGTCTTAATTATAGAAATGTATTTAACAAAAAGTTAAACATAAAAGGGTTTGATAAAAAAAATGAAACCATTTTACCGGATTATTTATTCCAAACTGTTGATATAATAAAAATGTATAGTATTATTAAGTGCAATTTTAATACTTTTAGAATTTATAATATACCTCCTTACTTAAAAATATATTATGGTATTGATATGGCTATTAATAGTAATAATAAATATAGAGAAATATTGTCTTTATCTTTAGGGTTAAATTTTTAAATAATATTTATGATGAAAAATTTTTTGTTATTATTTATAATTATTGCAGGTTTATATTCATGCAATCTTGATACTAAAAAAAAGTTGTTTGCTATTGTTGTTGATTCTGTTAGCTATTCTAAAGTTAAAAACGAAATTGATTCTTATGCTAAATCTGTTAACGAAGACGGATTAAATACTAAAATTATTGTAGTTGACTCCTTAATAACTCCCGATTCCATTAGAAACATTTTGCAAAGCCTTTATTTGCATGATAATTTGGAGGGTTCTGTATTTGTAGGTGATATTCCTATTCCTATGATTAGAGATGCTCAACATCTTACTACCGCTTTTAAAATTAATCAGAAAAAATTTAATTTATTTAAAACATCTGTACCTTCCGATAGGTTTTATGAAGATTTCGATTTAGAATTTTCTTTTATAAAGAAAGATACAGTTAATCCTTTGTGTTATTATTATTCATTAAATTATGATAGTCCGCAAAATTTAACTTGCGATATTTATTCCGGCAGAATAAAACCTAATGAAAGCTCAGATAAATACATAGCTCTTGGAAATTATTTTGCTAAATTAGTTAAAATCAAAAAACAATTGAATTTATTAGATGAAGTTCTTGTGTTTAAAGGACATGGATATAACTCGGAATCTCAGGTTGCGTTTATTGACGAAGTTAATGAAATAAAAAATCATTTGCCAATTCTTAAAAAACAAAACCTTGGTCTTAGTGTACTTAATTTTGATTACGACACACAAACTAAACATCGTTTATTAGGCGAATTATCACGTGATGATTTAGATTTGGCAATATTAAATAATCACGGAAGTAAAACAAAAGCATATCTTAGTCGCAACCCTTCTAATCTAAGAGTATTAAACACAAAAATAGAAGATATTAAACGCTCTTTACGACTAAAAATATATGATGCCTTAAAACACAATAAGGCTAATGTAGAAAAAATAAAAGAAAAGTATATTTCTAAATATGGAGTATCCGATTATTGGTTTAATTATAACGACTCCGTATTTTATCAGGATTCATTATTTGAAGCTAATAAAAATTTAGTGTTAAAAGATTTAAGTTTTTTAAAATCGAATTCTAAAGTTATTATTCTCAATTCCTGTTTTAACGGTTCTTTTCATCAAAAAAAATATCTTGCCGCAGGCTACATTTTTAATCATGGCAACACTGTGGTTGCACAAGGAAATACTGTAAATGTATTACAAGATAAATGGGTGTACAGATATATAGGATTGTTAGGTATAGGTATGAGAATCGGACAATGGAATAAATTAGTATGCAGTTTGGAAACTCATATAATAGGTGATCCTACCTTTCATTTTGCAATTAATAAAAAATATTCTAAAGACCTTAATGTTTTATTAAATCATAGTAAAAAGGCTAAGGCTCAACTTGAGTTGATAAAATCGAATTATGATGACATTAAAGCAATGGCTATTCGTAATATTGTGGATAATAAATTCAATGTGTCTGACTCATTATTTTATTTGTATAAAAATTCTGAATCTGAAATTGTTCGTCGTGAAGCTATTATGAATTTATTCAAATTTGATGATAATAATCTTATTGAAGCTATTAAATTAGCATGTATGGATTCAAATGAGGGAATACGAAGACAAACTATGCATTATATTAAAAACAAGGGAAATGATGAATTTATAACCCCTTTATTGTCAACTATAATGCGAAATAATGTAACTAAAAGAGTTAAATGGAGTGGTAAAGTTGCTTTGTCGATTTGCGATAGTACAAAATTAAACGATATTTATAACAAACAGTTTAAAGAATTATATAATATTGATTTTATAAATAAATGGAATAAAAATTTTACACAAAATATTTTTAATCCCCACACTTCGGATAAACAAATATTATCCTACTTAAGGCTTATACGTAATAATACTTATCATCCTGAAGTGGAAAATTTTTGTAATTTTATTTATTTATCTCAAAATAAAGAACTCCAAATAGCTATGCTTGAATCTTTATCGTGGTTCTATAAATCATATAAAAAAGAATATATTGTTAAAACATGTAATAATATTATTAACAATAAAGAAAAGTATGATTTAGATGTTCGAAAACAAGCTCAAAAAACTATGAATATTATAAATGATTTATCTTTAAATAATTATGAATTAACAAATTTATAATTATATTTGTTGAAAACATGAATATATGAAATCAATTAATATCTCATATCATAAAACCCCAATAGGTGAACTTATTATTGGTTCCTTTGAAAATAAAATTTGTATTCTGGATTTTCGTTATCGTAAAATGAGAAATACTGTTGACAAAAGAATAAAAAAAGGCTTATATGCTGATTTTAAAGAACAAGAAGATGAAATTATAAAAGAAACTAAAAAACAAATAGATGAATATTTAAAAGGCAAAAGAAAAGATTTTGAAATTCCTGTTTTAACAGTAGGTAGTGAATTTCAAAAACAAGTTTGGGCAGCGTTGATGAATATACCTTATGGGCAAACCGTTTCGTATTTATATCTTGCAAAAAGTATTAATAATCCAAAGGCTGTTCGTGCTGTTGCCTCTGCTAATGGAGCAAATGCCATAGCTTTAATTATTCCATGTCATAGAATTATTGAATCAAACGGAGGAATTGGAGGCTATGGGGGAGGTTTACTTGCAAAAAAAATGTTATTGAAAATAGAAAAAGAAAATATATGATTAGAATAGCATTACTTATAGGAGTTACTCCTGTCAGTAAAAAAAAACACCTAAAATGACTTATTTAAAAGATATTTTATACAGTGCCGGACTAATAAATGTAATAAATAATTTGATTAATATTTAGAAGTTTTATTTAACAAATAAAAGCTATGAATAATATAATATGGTTATTCCCCATTCTTTTTCTTATTCATGAATTAGAGGAAATTCTTGGTTTTGAAAAATGGTATTCTAAAAATAAAAACAAATTGAATAAATATCCTGTAATTGCTAAGAATGTAGATAATATGTTTAGTTATTTTACAACAAAAGGAATGCTATTTGCCATTTTTGAACAATTAATATTATGCTTGTTAGTATGTATTATAGCTGTAAAATATGATTTTAATATTTTATGGTTAGGTGCTTTTATCGGTTATACAATTCATTTAATTATTCATTTTTTTCAAAGTGTAATTTTAAAAACATATATTCCGTCGTTTATTACAAGCGTAGTAGAAATTCCTGTATGCTTTTATATTATTTATTTTGTTTTTAACCATTATGATTTCTTAATTTATAAAGTTTTTTATTATTCGGTTATTGCTACAATAATTATAGCTCTTAATCTTTATTTAGTACATAAAATTATGAGGAGAATACATTAATATATAATCAAGTTATAGAATATAAAATGAATAAGAAAAGCAAAATAGTTCAACTTACATCTATTTTCCCGGTATCTAAGAGAGAGGTGTTTAACTTATTACAAGAGTTTCAAATGCTTAGCAAAATAGCTTATCCTTATATTACTTTTAAACCTGTAAATAATAGTGAAAAACTTATTTGGGAAGAGGGTAAAACTTTTGTGTTTCGTGCAAAACTTTGCGGATTTATCCCTTTTGGAATTCATAAAATAAATGTGGTTGAATTTAATGAAGATAAAAAAATATATACCAACGAACAAAATACTTATGTTCCTGTTTGGAATCACGAGATTATATTAAAAGAATTAAGTAAACAGCAAACGGAATATACTGATATAGTTGAAATATATGCAGGTTGGAAAACTTACTTTGTGTATATTTGGGCAAAATTATTTTATGCTCATAGACAAAAAAAATGGATAAAAATTTTAAATAATAAGATAGTTTGATAATGAACTTATTTAAACTTTTTTTAGGACGTTGACACTAAAAGCCAATAGCCAATAACCAAGAGCCGGAAGCTAATTATATAATAATATTCTATATGGAAAAATATTTAAAAATAAAAAGACTATTTGAAGAAAATAGAAATGAAGAAAAAGCTTTTCACGAAGCAAGGTATATGAGAAATAAATTTAGTTTTTACGGTTTACAAACACCTGTAAGAAGAGCTCTGTATAAAGATTTCTTGAAAAATGAAAAGAAAAACAAAATAATAGATTGGGCATTCTTAGATAAGTGCTATGAAGATGAATACAGAGAATTTCAATATTTAGCAACAGATTATCTGATAGCTATGGCAAAATATTTAACTTACAACGATGTGCCTAAACTTTTTAAATATATCAAAACAAAACAATGGTGGGATACTATTGACAGATTAGATAGAATTGTAGGTAATATAGGACTTACTGATAAAAGAATAGACGATGTGATGCTTAAATGGTCAACAGATAAAGATTTTTGGGTAAGAAGAATTGCAATAGACCACCAACTGATACGTAAGGAAAAAACAAATACCGAATTATTAGAAAAAATTATTGTCAATAATTTCGGAAGCGATGAGTTTTTTATTAATAAAGCCATAGGTTGGAGTTTAAGAGATTACTCAAAAACAAATCCTAAATGGGTAAAAAGTTTTATAGATAAATATCGTGATAAAATGGATAAGTTAAGCATTAAAGAGGCGAGTAAATATATTTAGTTTCGTACAGAAAATATGATAATGACAATTTTTTATTTATTATTGACGAATTACGGATTAATCTTTATTGGCGTTTGTAACAGAAAATCTACTTAACTAAAAAATATATTCTATGGAAACATTAAAAAGGTTTATAGATAATATGATACCAACAAATAAGCCGGGGTGGGATTTTTTTTCATCTAAGTTCAGTGAACAAACCTATAAGAAAAAAACCGTATTGTTAAAAACAGGAGAAACAGAAAATTATTTGTCTTTTATTAAAAAAGGAGTAGTTAGATTATATATACCTAAAGAAGAAAATGATGTAACTTTTAAATTTATTTTTGAAAATGAATTTGCAACCGCTTATGATTCTTTTCTTACACAAAAACCATCGGCTTATCAAATTGAAACTCTGTCGGAAACAACGTTGTTTAGAATATCTTATCAAGACCTTCAGGAAGTTTACGAAAAAACGGAAAACGGAAATATTATCGGAAGAAAAATAGCTGAAGCCCTGTTTATAAAAAAAGCACAACGAGAAATATCCTTACTAAATCAAACTGCTGAAGAAAGGTATTGGGATTTATTTTCAAATAACTCGCGATTATTAAAAGAAATTCCTTTAAAATACATTGCCTCTTACATTGGTATTACACCTCAAGCTCTAAGTAGAATAAGACGACGTATTTCTTAACTTGGGTTCATTGTTTTGATAAACAGCCTTTGGTAAATTTGCATCAAATACAAATTATTTCAGTTATGAGAACTTTTGATGCTATAATTATAGGTAGTGGTCTTGGCGGATTGACTGCCGGAGCAAAACTCGCCAAAGAAGGTAAAAATGTGTGTATTATCGAGCAGCATAAAATACCTGGAGGCTGTGCTACTACTTTTCGTAGAAAAGATTTCACCGTTGAAGTTGGACTTCATGAAATGGACGGTCTGGACAAAGACGATATTAAAGTGAAGATTTTTAAGGAATTAGATGTTTTTCATAATGTTGAATTTATTAGAGTTCCTGAGTTTTATTGTTTTAAACACGGGGAAATAGATATAGTTATTCCCGATAACAAAGATGAGGCTATTCGTGTTCTTATTGATAAATTCCCTTATCAAAAGAAAGGTATTCAAAAATTTTTTAAAAAAATATTTGCCATAAGAAATGAAATAAACAGACTACCTTCTAAAAAATGGCAAAAGCTTCTATTATTTCCTGTTTTTCCTTTATTATTTCCTAATTTAGTATTTAATTATCGAAAAAATTTAGGCGATTTTTTAGATAAAATAATTAAAGATGAAGAGCTTAAATTAATATTGCAGGCTAATTTGTCATATTATCATGATAATCCGTATTCCATGTCACTTATTTATTTTGGTGTCGCACAGGCAAGTTATTTTGCCGGCGGAGGACATTTTATTAAAGGAGGTTCAGGACAACTTTCAAATTATTTGACCAAAATTATTACCAATAACGGAGGTGAAGTATTATTAGGTAACAAAGTAGAAAAGATAATTATAGAAAATAATCAAGCGATAGGGGTAGAGTACAAAAAAAATCATGGTAAAGATAAAACTACTCATAAATTATTTTCACAAACAATTGTTGCTAATGCAGCTATTCCCAATGTTATGGAATTATTACCTAATACACATCGAGAAAAACTCCGTAAAAAAGTTGAAAAACTAAAAATATCATCTTCTATTCTTTCTGTTTATATGGGATTTAAAAAAGAAGTAAAAGAATTAGGTAATAAACACTATTCAACATTTATTTTTGATGATAATATAAAACAACTTAAAGATATTTATTTAAAAAGAGGTGTTTATAAATTTGTGTTTTTGGATTATTCACAAATAGATTCGGGGTTAACACCCAAAGGAAAAAGTTTTGGGGTAATTGCCTTAACTGATTATATAACAAACTGGGAAAATCTTGATAAACAAGAATATAAATCTAAAAAACAAGAAATTGCTAAAATATTAATTCAAAAATTAGAAGAAAAAATTCCTAACATTAGCAAAGAAATAGAGTATCTTGAGGTAGCTACTCCAAAAACTATCAAAAGGTACACGCTTAATCCACAAGGTACTGCCTATGGTTATGCTCAAATACCTCAGCAATCGGGAATAAATAGATTACCTAATAAATCACCTATAAAAAATCTTTATTTTGCTTCGGCATGGGTAAATCCCGGTGGTGGTTTTACAGGAGCCATCCTTAGCGGTTGGTTTTGTGCTAACGAAATTTTAAAAAACAAATAGAATATATTGAAAATAATTAAGTATATTTGTAACTGAAGTTATTATATATTTAGAAATTATTTAAACTTTGTTTAGTAAATTTTTTTATTATTCTATGGTTTAAATATCTTTTTAGTATTCAATTAAATTTTTAGAATTATGATAAAAAAAAATATTTTCCCCGTTTTATTTATATTAATATCTTTAATAACAGTAAGTTGCGAAAAAGATGCAGAAAATATAACAGGAGATAAAGCACCTTCTGTTTTAAAACAAGGGTGGGTGCATTCCTACGAAGAAGAATATAATGAAAAACCATATAATATTTATAGACCAATTGAATATAAGAAATTTCCTCCAAGTAGATATAGACAATATCTTTTTTTTGAAGACAACGATGTTTGTGTTTATAGTGAATTAGCTCCGGATGATGGGATTTATGACAAAAAAGGAAAATGGATATTTAATAAAGATAATAATAGCTTTAAAATTTTAGATGAAAAAAATAAAATTATATATAACTATAAGATTATAAAATTAACAAAAAATATTCTAAAAGTAAAACCAATATATTAACTCATTTAAACTTTTTTTGATAACAGTTTACTCTATTTTCTTGTCTTAAACTCTGCATCTATTGGCTATTAGCCTTTGGGTTCTAACTTTTTTATCTTCGACAATTATAATTTTTAGTAAAAAGACATAATCTTTTTACTAAAACCCAAATCTATGGGCTAAAAGCTATAAAATACTAAAAATCAGAAGACTAAAAGTTTAAGTTTGTAAATAAAAAGTTTAAATCACTTCTATAAGTAATATAGGTCAAAGGCTAAAAGTGTAGTAATCAATAAAAATATATGGATGGAATCATCAAATTATATTAATAAAAAAAACATTAAGCAATTAACTAACATAAATTACGTTATATATCAGATAATAAGTATTAATTAAATTTTTGAAAAAATGGATTTAAGAATTAAAAAAAGATTTTCTTTGTTATTAATAACTATGTTGATTTTTAGTATGTCAGGTTATGCACAATCAATCATAGGCAAATGGAAAACCATTGATGACGAAACAAATGAAGTTAAGTCGGTGGTTGAAATATGGAAAGCGGATGATGGGCTTTTTTATGGTAAAATAATTAAGATTTACGATGAAAGCAAGAAAAATGCAGTTTGTTCCGAATGTGATAAATCCGATTCCAGATACAATAAAAAAGTTTTAGGATTGACAATTATTACAAAAATGGAAAAAACCGATGATAATGAATGGACTGAGGGACAAATTTTAGATCCTGATAACGGAAAAGTATATAAATGTAAAATATTCAGAGAAGATGAAAACTTAATGGTTAGGGGGTATATAGGTTTCTTTTTTAGAACTCAAAAATGGTTACCTTATAAAGAATAATTTACCTTTAAATGTAATTAAAATTTACCCTGTTTTAATTTTAAAATTAATATAGGGTAAATAAAATTCTTATTTAGTATTATTTTTTCTCACCTTTCATAGGTACAAAAAATTCTACTTTCCCACATTTAGGACACATATAAATATCAAATACCTTTTTATTTACAAATAATTCAAAAAAATCACCAAATACCCCTGTCGGAAAACCTTCATGAAATTTATGTTCTCCAGAATATACACAAGGCTCATTGCATCGTAAACAATTAATTTCTTTTTTAGGTGATTCTAATTCTAAATCCTTAATCTCAATTACTTTTTTTTCTGTAAAACTATAATTACAGTTCCAACATAATTCATAATTATCTTCAATTTCTGCATTACAATTGGGACAATTCTTCATAACTATATATTTTAATTTACTAAC
>PDWI01006307.1_pt1 | contig 14962 bp, 11 predicted proteins | sample 1430891 | NCBI WGS metagenome assembly PDWI01 (sample SAMN01162508, study PRJNA174530) | Oral metagenome, whole genome shotgun sequencing project. | biome: Marine environment; feature: Marine mammal; material: Swab sample of the gingival sulcus; isolation source: swab sample of gingival sulcus... | reverse complement strand
CGTCAATAATTCTTTTTATGCTCTCTTCGCTAATCACAATGCTCTCCCTTTATTTGATAAATACTGAAGCGTCTCCCGCCCTTGCCGTCATTTTCCCATCTTCAAACAGTCCCATTTTTTCCAGCCATCTGGCAAAGGCAGGAACCGGGGTAAGTCCTAATGTCTGGCGCAGGGTCGGGGCATCGTGGTAGGCCAGTGTCTGATAGTTCAACATAATATCATCACCCTGTGGAACAGCGATGAAATAGTTACACCCGGCAGAACCGAGCAATACAGACAGGTTTTCAATATCATTCTGATCGGCCTTCATATGGTTGGTATAACAGGTATCAACCCCCATCGGGATGGATGACAGTTTGCCCATAAAATGGTCTTCAAGCCCGGCGCGGATAACCTGTTTTGAGTTATATAAAAACTCCGGGCCGATAAAACCAACTACGGTGTTGACCAGAAATGGTGAATAGTGCCGGGCAAAACCATAGCAGCGAGCCTCCATGGTGAGCTGATCAACGCCATGATGCGCCTCGGAAGAAAGCTCTGATCCCTGGCCAGTCTCGAAATAGAGGACGTTGGGACCGGTACAGGTGCCTTCTTTCAGCATAAGATCCTGCGCTTCAGCCAGAAGTGCTGCATCAAGGCCAAAGGCGGTATTGCCTTTTTCCGATCCGGCAATTGACTGAAAGATCATATCGGAAGGAGCGCCCTTCCTGATCGCCTCCATCTGGGTGGTAACATGGGCAAGCACACATATTTGCGATGGGATTTCATAGGCTTCCTTGATCTCGTGGAAAAGCTGAAGGACTGCTGCACAGGAATCAACCGTGTCATTTACCGGGTTCAGGCCAATAACAGCATCTCCGCAGCCATAACTCAAACCTTCAAGGGTAGAGATACGAATGCCGTCAATATCATCGGTGGTATGGTTTGGTTGCAGACGGAAGGCAAGGCTGCCATGTTCTCCCACCGTGGTGTTGCAGTGAGCAGTTACCTCAATCTTGGATGCGGCCTGCATAAGATCAAGATTACTCATCAGTTTGGTTACTCCTGCAATCATTTCCGAAGTGAGCCCGCGGGAGACCCGTTTGATTGCAGCCATACTGGTATCCTGATTCAGCAGCCATTCGCGAAAATCGGCAACAGTCATTGATTGCACCGATTTATATATCTGCTCGTTAATATCATCCTGTATGATACGGGTAACTTCATCTTCCTCATAGGGAACGGCAGGATTATTGCGCAAATCGGCAAGGGTCAGATTGCTGAGAACCTCTCTGGCTGCAACCATCTGAGTGACAGACTCTGGTGCTACTCCGGCCAGTTGGTCACCAGATTTTATCTCATTGGCCTTGGCCATAACATCATTTATGTCTTTGAAACTATAGGATGTTCCAAATAGTGTTGTTTTTAGTCTCATTTCTCCTTCCCACCATTTTTCTGTTATTTTTCAATAGCCAAAAACCAGAGTTTTCACTACCACTGGCACCACCTTGCCTCTGGAAAGCCCGCGGCCAATATCAATATAGTCGCCATTGTTTACCTTTATGCTGTCAACGCAGATAATCTGGCGTTTCTGTTTCGGCAATACCCGTAGTGTCTGCCCCAATGCCTTGCCGAAGTCCTGTTCAACAATGATGATCAGGGGGTATTCTGGCGGCAGTACTCGCTCAATACCTGTGGAAACAGCTGCGGCGAGTTCCTGCATCTCTTTAAAGCTGTATGTTTTCCTTCCTGCAAAGGCCAGTGCCGGCATTTGCGCACCATCATCAAGATTGAGCCATTGCAGTTTTTTCTCAATAAAGCCCGGCCATTCGCTAAACGGGGCATCCTCTTCCTCCTGGCTCAATCTCACCACCGGCAGATTTTGCAGGGGAAGAATTTCCTCCACAAATTCAATGGTGCTGCCGCTTATCTCCGTTGTATGTGTCCCTGCACCAACAACTGTTGCCCGGATGGTCTCCCTTGCTGTCAACTGCGACAGGGAGGTAAAAGCCTTCGATTTTTTTATCGCCTCCCCCAAAAAGAAACCGATGTCACCGTAGAGAAACGGCGTCTTTTTGAGTTCTTCTGTTGTCATACAATCGGCCACCCCGCCTGAAAAACTGATATATTCTATCGGTTTGCTCAGGGATAAGGCATGGTCGGTAATAAGGATGTCCCGATCGGCAGTGATCGGTTTTATCCCCAGAATCTGGTCAAGCACATCAGCCATTGCCTGGGTGAGTTGCTCTATTTCCCTTTCTTCAAGAGGTTGGCCCTCCTGCACGTCAATTCTCCTGGCATCGGCAAATTGACGAAGTTTTTTTGAGATAAAGGTAACCTTGCCGTCGCCGTCAAAGGTTATCAGCCTGCCGCCAATATCAAGACAGGAGGTTGCAACCGGATCGCCAGTGTCAAAAACGGCGATATTGGTTGTTCCGCCGCCAATATCAATATTAGCTACTACCGCTCCCTTTGTTCTTGAATGAACATGGGCACCAGCACCTTTACCGGCGATAATGCCTTCCAGTGCCGGACCAGCAACAGCAACAACAAAATCCCCTGCAAGCCCGGAGAGCGATTGCAGTACTGTTGCCGCATTTTTCTTGCGTGCCGTCTCTCCAGTGATAATGACAGCACCAGTTTGTACCTCCTGCGCTGCAAAGCCAGCCTTGTCATACTCCTGGCGGACGATTTTACCCACCTGATCGGCATCAATCTCAACCGAGGAAAGGAGTGGCGTTAAATGAATCTCTCCAGCATAGACCAGCCGCTTATCAACCACACGGATGCGGGGAACAGAAGCGATAGAGGCGATATTTTCAATGATGATTTCACTGAAAATAACCTGTGTGGTGCTTGTTCCTATATCAATGCCGACGCTGAGAATCTTCTCTTCCATTTTCTTTCCCAAAACGCAAAATGCCCCAGTACGGTTTTATCGGAAAAGCCGTTCCAGGGGCATCGTTGCCTTATCTGTTCCCTTACACTCCGTTGGGTAAAGGATTTATTTTAAACTGCGTACCAGAAACAGGATGGTTAACTTATCTTCTCACCCTGAGAACTACAGAAAAAGTCAAAAACGACAGTTGTGCCACACTCACTTGTTTCAATATTTAAACTGCCGCCAAGACTTCCTCTTACGAGCTGTTGTACTATCTGCATACCGAGAGAAGATGCTTTTTCCATTTGAGCCATCTCAAAGCCGATGCCGTTATCGGTGATGGTAATGCAGGAAAAAACCTTTCCTTTGCGTAACACAACATCAACACTCCCTTCTCGCCTCCCTGTAAATGCATGTTTTATTGAGTTTTGCACCAATTCATTTACCACAAGAGCAATGGAGGTCGCCATTTCTGAACGTTGGCGGATGCTGTCGCCGCCAACGGTAATTTTTATATCCTTGCCGCTTTCAGAGCTATCTACATTGGCACTCTGCACAATCTTTTTCAGCATCATGCTGAGTTCAATATCATCAACCCCGTTTTGTGCAAGAATTTCATGGGTCGCAGCGATACTTAACACCCTTGCGATACTGTCTGAGAACGCCTTTTTTGCCATTTTACTGTTAATTCGCCTTGATTGCAGCCGGAGCAGGGATGCTATGGTCTGCAAATTATTTTTTACGCGATGATGAATTTCCTTAATGGCAACTGATTTTAGAATAAGCTCCTTTTCCTTTGTCTTTACATCTGTCTCATCGGTGAGCAGCATCGCAATGCGGGCATTCTTGTTTACCTTGCCCTCCATCACCAGATATTTCACGTTAAAGATCTGCTGCCCAAAACGCACTTCAGAGGAAACAATTTCCCCGTATTCCAGAATCTCGTCAAAGTTACGTTCTTCAAAGCAAAGATTCTCAAAGCCAAGGCCTTCAAGTTCATTGATAAAACCAAGATCCTTGTAGATTTTTTTTGCCACCGGATTGGCATATACGGCAACTCCCTGTCGATCAAATATGACAATGCCGTCTGTAACGTGAAAGGGAATGCCCTCATCCTTGTTTCTTGCCAGCAGCAGTGCATCTGTAAGTTGACTTGTCGCATGAGTCAGCAGAGAGAGGTTGCGCTTGGTCTGCATATCTTTTGAGATGTCCGTTTCGCAGATAAGACAACCAATAACTTTGCCATCATCATTTTTAACAGGAGAAACCTTTTGTAAAACCTCCCTGTTCTCCTGGGTTCTGCCAAGGAGTTCCTTTGTCGGTAGCCCAACAGTCAGTGTCCTGAATACTGCCGGTTCATTTTTCTTGGCGGCATATTCTCCAACAACAGTTCCTGTATATAAAGACTTTCCCGAAGCGGGTGCTGCCTGGGCAACAACCAACGCTACTTCCGGCTCCTTTGTCGGACAATCAATAAAAATATCAGAATCTTCGAGATCTGCAATAATTGGCAGGTTTATCGCAAGTCTTTTTATCCGGGCAATATCTGCGTTGTCAAGATCAGTGAATGTACGGCAGAATTCCTCAATCTGCGCTGTTTGCACCTCTCTCATTTGCTGTTTATTAGAATAACTTCCGCAATTTCTCGCATCGGCTTTCTTTTATCCATGCCAATTTTCCGAATAATCTGGAAGGCCTCTTCTTCGCTAATCCCTTGTTCCTGCATAAGAACACCTTTTGCTTTTTCAACAATGACCCTATCTTCCAGGCGTTGTCTTGTTTTTTCAACTTCTCTGGAAAGATTACAAAATTCCCGGCCTTTTTCCACCGCAACGCTGACTACAGGGAGTACAGCCTCTTCCCTGATAGGCTTGACAATATAGCCAAGCACGCCCGCCTCCTTTGCCTCTTCAACAAATTCCTCGCCGCTGTATGCAGTAATCAATACTGTTGCAGTTGCAAGTTGCTCCTTATAGATAATGCGGGCTGCCTTTAAACCATCAAGAAGCGGCATCTTTATGTCAAGCAGAGCGAGGTCAGGACGACAGATACGACACTGTTCGATAGCATCAAAACCATCGGCTGCCTCTCCTATGACTTTATGACCTGCCTCATGTAAGATTTCGACAATGTCAAAGCGGGTTATCGGATCATCATCAGCGACAACTACTGTATATCCCATACTCGCAAACCTCTGTTTTTTCTACGAATGTGTCTTTTCGACAATCGAGAAACGAAGAGTCTTTCCAAAAAACTGTACAACTTCCTCAAGAGATGCCTCAATACTTGCTACATCTCCCGTTATAACCAGCGAGCCTCCAAAACGATCAAGAAAACCAATCTCAACAGCGCCTGATTTGGTAGCAATATCAGCAGCAATAATCACTGCCTCCCCTGGAGTAATGGTTAATATGCCGATAGCATCAGAGCTTGCTTCAAGCCCTAACTGGCGGCAAACCATCTGCCGGGGGTGGGCAATTATATGTGCGAGTGTTATCTGTTTTCCAGGAACATATTCCTGTATAACCCGCTGTTTTTTTTCCATCGTATCCTGCTTTCCTATATGTGGAAATTCCGGTGAAGGAATTTCCACATAGCACATAGATATGTCTAGTTCAGCCCTTCTTCAGCTTCCGCCAAAGCCGCAAACTCTTCTTCTGGAGCCTTGGCGACCAGATGATTTTTACTATAAAGTAAAAAGTAAAGAATAAAAAGGACATAAATTACCGCTGCAATACAGGTCATCTTTGCATTGGCAAGGAAGCAGGCGATAAAAGCGGCAATACCAAGAACCACGCTGATTCCCGAGGTAAATTTACCACCGGGGGTTTTATATGGTCTTGGCAGATCCGGCTCCTTGATACGCAGCATAAAGTGGGATGCTGTCATCAAGACATAGGAGATGGATGCACCAAAAACAGCAATTACCAGCAGGCTGTCGCCATCAACAAAAAGCGTGAGGACAAAACCGATGGTTCCAATTAACCACAGGGCGATCCAGGGGGTCTTCCTCTTTCCGGTAAGAGACAGAACCGTAGGTAGGTATCCCGCACGGGAAAGGGCAAAAAACTGCCGGGATGCGCCGAAGATAAGCGAGAAGAAACTTGCCACCAGGCCAGCCAGACCAACAACATTGATCAGGCGGCTGACAAAGGTTGGTTCACCGTAGGCATTTGGTGACTGAATTGCTTCAACCAGCGGGTCTGTCGCATCCTGAATCAGCAGTGCAGAGGAACCAGCAGGACCAAAGAAAAGAATCAGGGCTGCAAAAATCAGCAGGGCGCTCATCGCACAGATAATGGCTCTGGGCATATCCTTGGTGGGGTCTTCGCACTCTTCGGCTGCCAGGGGAATCCCCTCAACACCAAGGAAAAACCACATACCAAAGGGAAGCGCTGCCCAAACCCCCATCCAGCCGTGAGGCAGGAATGTTGTTGCACCGGCAACACCTTTTGTTGCTGGAATGTCCATTAAATTTTTGGCATCAAAATATGGTACCATAGAGATGATAAACGCTGCCAGCGCAACGAGTGCAATCAAGGTGATAATCATACACAGGGTAAGCGCCTCACCTACGCCATAGAGGTGAACTCCGACAAAAACAAGATAAAAGAGGATTCGGGTTATCCATGTTCCTCCAAAGAGAAGAGAAACTATCCCGTGCATGTTTTCAGGGACATAGACAAGAAGAGAGCCGCCTTCACCAAAAAGCGAACCGCAGTATCCGGCAATAAAGGCAGAAATCGCTGCCGGAGCAATACAGTATTCAAACAGAATACCAACCCCGGTCATATATCCACCCAAGGGGCCAAAAGCCCGGCGGGCAAAACCGTAGCCACCACCAGCCGAAGGGATAATGGTTGCCAGTTCGGCTTCGGATAGCACCATGGTTGTGTACATTATCGCCATAAGGATAGTGGCAATGAGAAGGCCACCCCAGCCAGCCTTGCCAATACCGAAGTTCCAGCCAGCAAAATCACCGGAAATAACGTATGCCACTCCAAGAAATGCCAGCAAGACCCAGCCTGCTGCGCCTTTTTTCAACTCTCGTTTTTTTAGATAATCATCATGTTTGTCTGCCATCCTGCTACTCTCCTCGCTCCGTAATGTGGGAAACTGGTAAAGCCGAACATGATCAGCAATGCCAGCATAAAAAAAGCCTGCCTTAGGGAGATTGCAAAAGCCCCCTCAAGACAAGCCTCGCTGTTTGTCATTGCCGCACGTCGTTGGGCAGCATAAAAAATAACACACTGTGGAAGTATCGACAATTACATAAAATTCAGTGAATTGCAAGTGTTTTTAGTTGCCAAAAAAGGAGAAATACAAGACAAAAAAGAAAAAAATAAATAATTCACGGGGTTGTGGAGTTGCCCAGTTTTTTTGTTATGAAGTATGATTTTATGGTTTCTTAATCTTTCTTGTCATAAAGATATTTTCTGATGTAGACTTAATGAAAGTTTTTTTTGATTTATTGCATAACAGATGTGATCATGGAATGTTTTTCTGCTCAAGGTTGTCTCTCCTATATGATGGATGATAACTGGATAACCTATTTCTCTTTTTCCCAGGAGTATATGCCTGGTGGTTTTGACCATTTTGTCATGTGTGGAGATGGGCTTCACTTATTCGTTGACAGATATGGTTGAATTGAGCGGAGCAACACAATCCCCTGGAAACAGGTACTGTGATGGTTGTTTTCAAGGGAGATATCTTTTCACGCCCCATATAGCTCACAGGAACTGGTTTCGGGGCGTGAAGTGTGTTATCCGGTTAATGTTTCAACTTCTCGATGAGTTCCTGTACATGCTTCTTATCTGGAAAATCTTTTTGCATATCAATTTGTTCTAGGGTTTTTTGGGCCAGCTCCTGCTGTTTATTGGCATCATAGGCAAGAGCAAGGTGGTAGAGAACGGTTGGGTTTCCTGGTGATTTTTCCAGCGCAAGCTGAAACTGACTAATGGCAAGGGAATACGCTTTACGTTTGAAATGAACCCAGCCAAGGGTATCAATAATCTGGGTGTTGTCAGGGGAGGCCTGTTTTGCAATCATCGACAGTTGTAGCGCTCTGCCAAGATCACCACCCTCCTGCTCGGCAATGATCCATGCCAGATTATTGGCGGCAAGGGCGTGTTCCGGCACTATTTCCAGTACCTTGTTATAGTATTTTTCGGCTTCCCCCATTTTTCCCCTTGCCTCTAGAATTCCGGCAACACCTGTAAGGGCGGGAATATATCTGGGTTGCTGTTTCAACGCTTCCTGGTATTGCTCCAGAGCTTTTTCCATTCTGCCGTCAGCGATGTGTATTCGGGCGGTGGCAAGATAGATTTGCGCATTATTTGGCTCTTGCTGCCGGGCAATATCAAGATATTGCAGTGCTTCTTTCGTTTCACCCTGATTGCGAAGCATATTACTCAACATAAAGAGAATACGGACATCTTTGGGGGCTTTTTTTAGCTGATTGCGCATAAAAGAGGTTGCACCCTTAATATCCCGGGGAAATTTTAACCCGAGGTAAAGTGCCAGCCCTCTACTGTGGGCGGGATCAAGAGCGAGAAGTTTGTCGAGATATTTCTCGCCATCCTTCTTGTTTTTACTCCCTAGTGTAGCAATGGCAAGACTTTCCAGTACGGTGATGTCTTTCGGGAGGAGTTCTTCCAGTTGGGTAAGAATGGAGACAGCTTGCTTATACTCTTTCAGACCTATTAATGCCTTGCCAAGGAGTATGGCAGCGCGAATATTTTGTGGATTAAGCCGTAATGCGGCCACTGCATTATTGCGAGCCTCAATAAAGTTTCTCTTGGCGAGTTGAATTTTTGCCATAAATGCAAAATATTTCGCTTCACTCTTGTCAAGTTCCAGTGCCTGGGCAAGAGCTGTTTCAGATTGCTCAATTGCACCGTTGAAAAACTGGTTGAGACCAAGGTAATAATATGGCTTGCTCCACTTTGGATATTCCTCAATAATTTTCTGAAAATTCTCGCTTGCCTGCTGATATTTCTGCTCATGTGAAAGAAAGCGGCCAGCAAGAATCTGTGCAGTTGGCAGATTGGCATCTTTAGCGAGGACGGAATCAAGAATCTTTTTTGATTCCTCAAACTGTTGCTGGTCAAAAAGCAGTGATGCAATGCGGATATTGATATTTTTGTCTTCGGGGAATTTTGCTTGCGCTTCTTTCGCCACAGCCAGAGCCTCGGCAATTTTTCCTCGTTGCTCCCTGTAGGTTATAAGCTGGAGCATCGGCAATGCAGAATCGGGGCTGAGTGCGATCACCTTGCGTAACAGAGGTTCAACCTTGTCGAACTGCTGTGTTGTTTCGAAATATCTTGCTGTAAGGATATAGACCTGTGGTTCTTCGGGGAAAACTGTTGCCATATTTTTAAGCAATTTTTCCACTGCGTCCTTGTCTTGCCGTTTTTCATAAAAACGGAGCAGCATCATATAATGTGCAAGATTTTCCTTATCTAATATCAGTGCTTTCCTGAAACTCTCCTCTGCCTTTTGCCATTTTTTCTCTGCGGCATAAATTCTTCCCTGCAAGCTGAGCAGGCGGGCAGATTTTTCTGTTTCTTCACCAAAGCTGTTAACAATTTTCATTGCTGCATAGCTTTTGCCATCCATCAATTCGATATTGGCCAGAAGAATAAGGGCTTCTTCGTGTTTTGGATCAATCTTCAGCACTTGATTGATTCGTTTACGACTACTCTCCTTGTCCTGGCTGAGCAGATAAAATTGCGCTGCCTTGAGATTGGCATCAATGTTTTTCGGGTTGAGATCTGTTGTGCGGACATACTCTTCATAGGCCTTGGCCGGGATACCGGCCTCAAGATAGAGCTTGCCCAGTTGATAGTGGGCTTCTGCGAATTTTGGATCAATCTGGATGGCGTTTTTCAGTTCAATAATGGCCGCTTCAGATTTATTGTTTTCAATATACTCAAGCGCTTTTTGATATGCCTCCTGTTTTTTCTGCTCTGGGCTGGAACAGCCACTTGTAGAGAGAATTACCGAGGCAAGAGCGGTGGAGAGAAGAAGTTTACATACTGTTTTTTTCATAATCTTTTCCTAAATAAAGTTATAATTATCAGAAATTATTTTTCAAGTTCGGGAAGTTGATGTTTCGCTATCCTGTATTTATGGTAATTTCCCTGTTATTCAGGATTTTTTGTTTTTATTGTGTGGTCTGTTTCTATGAGAATCCTTGCAAAACAGAAAAATCATCGTAATATGGTAAGAGTTGTTCTTAACTAGTGTAAAATCGTACTTTGAATGGACGAATATTACAATCAGATTTATAAATTGCCGGACGAAAAGGGGCATCATTTTACGGGACCAAACTGTCGGTAGAAGCGGAAAATATTTGATTTTATTAAATTTTTTAAGCAGAAATTTTTGTCTGATACAATGTATTAATATCTTTTACTGAATTTTTTTGAAACAGAGGCTTTATTCAACCAGAATAACTCATGGGGGTGTCATGTCTTGCAAAAAAATCTTTTTTCTCTCTTTTTTTGCAGTTTTTTTACTTACGGGTGTAGCTTTTGCCGCTCAATCGGGCCAGGATACTCCTGTTTCTGCTGCCGAAAAAAGAAAGGCATTAAAAAAAGTGCGTGTTGGCAGTAGCTTCTTTTCCGAAGATGAATATGTCATTGGTTGTGGCGATTTGCTTGCTGTCTCAATTTATGGCGAAGGGGATATGGCAGTGAATATCCCGGTAGCAAATTCTTCGGGAAAGGTGGTGGCTGCACCAAATGCGATTCTGGTGCGCACAGATGGGCGCATTTCTCTTAAAGACATCGGTGATGTGGAAGTCATAGGACTTACCTTTCCTCAGTTGGCAGATTATCTAAAGCAGCTCTATTCGGCACTGTATGAAGATCCGGTGATTGTAACCTCCCTTGTGCAAAGCAACAGCAGGCGATATACCGTGATGGGGGAAGTGAATAAACCTGGCACCTATCGGCTTGATAATACAATGAATCTTGTTCAGGTCGTCGCCGAGGCAGGAGGCTTTACCAAATGGGCGGGGAAAGAAATTACTGTTGTGCGCAAGGATGTTGGCAGAAGGGAGAGAAAGCTTTTTGATGGTCACACGATAACCCTTGATTATGACAGGTTTATTAGCGGCAAGGATATTGAAAAGAATATTTCTGTGCGACCTAGCGATATTATCGTGGTAAAATAGAGCGTATATTCATACGAAAAATAGAGGGAGATTGTTGTGCGTGGAAAAATACGATTTTCAGCCTTTTCCTTTACTGTCGTTTTGGCTCTTTTTTGCTGTGAAATCAGCATGGCTGGTATGAGTAGTATTGATGTGGGGATGAGTGTCTCCTATGATTTCTCTGATAGGAAATATGAAGATAGTGGGGGCAGGACGAAGGAGGGGGAAGGCGGTATTGATGTGGCGGATGGTGATACTAAAGAGGAACCGAAAGATGAAAAGGGCAACACACTCTCTTTAATTCCCCGTTTTCGCTATATTTATAGCTATAACGAAAAGGATTCCCTTGAACTCCTTGTTGCTCCGTCCCTGGATTACGATTTTAGTGATGATAAGGGCGTCTCTCTGCATTATAACGATGTCCGGGGCAGTTTTTTCAAGGAAATATCAGAAAGATGGAGTTTTTCCGGGGAGAATGTTTTCTCTTTGACCGATAATAACGATGATGGACAAGAGAGCAATTCTGCTCAAAGGCAAACGGTAGTAGACGATGCCGTGACAAAAGGCTCTGATTCTTCTGCGCCAACGCTTGATGAAGAAAATGATAATGTTCGCTATTATCGCAATCATGCAGCACTGACTACCCGCTATCGTTATAGCAGGGAAAATTTTATGCAGTTTGGTGTTAGTTATGATCTGTTACGTAAGGATTCGGACGGCGTCAGCAGTGAAGAGAATAACTATGACCGTTATGCGGTACAGGCAGAAGATAAACACCGTTTTAATAGCAAATGGGGAACAACGCTGCAGGGAAGCTATGTTCGGGGGAAGTATGGAGAACAAAAGGTTTCAGCCTTACCCGTAGAAAACATTCGACCAGAGAGTGCGGAGTCTGTATCACCAGATTCTCTTGTTGAAGAGGCGCAGGCAGAAAAAAAATCGGGCGATGATGTTACCGAGTATCGTTTTTCCGGCAGTGTTATACATTATTTCGATCAGGAAAACACACTTGCTCTGGAATATAACTACATCAAGGCTGTTTATGACGGTGGGGAGCGCAATAATAGCGTTGTCCATATGGGACAGCTTCGTTGGCGTCACCGATTTTCCGAGATGCTGGAGAGTACCTTTGGCATAGGCCCTGCGTGGAGAGAGGGCGGCACCAGCCATTTTGGACTCAATGGTCTGGCGGAATTACGTTATTTACATAAGCTCGGCAGTTACAGTTTTCAGATAACAAAGATTTATGATGTGGAAAATTTTGACGGCACCGACCAGCGAGGTCCGGTAGATCGCCTTAATTACCGGCTTGCTCTTGATCGTCAGCTTGGCAAGAGACTCAGTATCAGTGGCGTGCTTGGCTATAGCGAAGAACGGGGAGACGAGCTTGTTTTGGCGCAGCCAGGTGAGGAGGGAGAAACCTCCTTCGTCAGTGAAGAATACGAGAAAAGGATTTGGCGGGTATCTCTGGGAGCGAAATACCATCTCTTGGAAGAAATTGACGCCGGAATTCGCTATAGCTTCTCTCATCTTGATGCCGAGGCAGAGGAAGACTCCTACGATGAACATAGGGTAATGATGACTGTTGATTGGGGGCGAGAGTGGTTGCGTTGGTGAAGCAAAAAGGACGTGGCTATACCGCCGTCCTGCGTTTTTTTGTGGCGTTGACCCTGCTTGTGTCAACCGGACTGTTGTTGCGTCAGACCGGGGAAGTACAGCCGGTGCCGATAAGGAAAAGCCTGGCCGCCTTTCCTCATACCATTGGTTCGTGGAGGTTGGCCGATTCTTTTCAGTCGTCCAGTGATGTGGTTGAGATGTTAGGTGTTGATGATTATATTCAGTATAACTATATCTCGTCTGAAAAGAGGATTGTGAATCTGTATGTGGGGTATTATCGGGCGGTAGGCGTTGAAGGAGCATACCATTCTCCGAAAAATTGTATCCCCGGTGGCGGCTGGGGCATAGATGGTGTTAAGAGGGTTCCTCTTGATGTCGGTATCGAAGGCAACAGCCGTTCCACCGTATCGCAGATGACTATTCGCAGGGGCAAAAACTATCAGGTGGTGTTGTACTGGTTCCAGAATCGGGGGAGAATTATCGCCTCGGAATACTGGGAAAAAATATATCTGGTATGGGATGCCCTGGTCAAGGGACGGCGGGATGGAACCTTTGTGCGTATTATCACTTCTGTAGATGGCAATGATATGGCGGCTGCAGAAAGGGAGGCAAAACGGTTTGCGGAGGCAGTTATGGTTGAGTTGCCAGCGTATATTCCGGGGAAGAAATTATGAAATATAAGGATGCTGCTGACAGGATGTCTCTTATCATGCTTTGTTTGGCTCTTTTGGCTCTTGTTGTTCTCTACCTGCCGTTTTTTGTGACACTGGTTGGAGTTTGGGAGCATAATGCCGACTATTCTCACGGTTATTTTATCCCTTTTATCTCTTTGTTTATGGTTTATACCTTGCGGGATCGTCTTGCAAAAGAACCGATCTCTGGCAGCTGGCTGGGGCTGTTGCTGCTGGTGCCGGGGCTGTTACTGCTTTTGGCGGGCAAGATCGGGTCGGAGTTTTTTGTCCAGCGCTTCTCTTTTCTTTTATGTCTGATGGGTATTGTGCTGCTGCTTGCCGGAAAGCGTATGGCGGTGGTATTGCTGGCACCTGTTGCCTATCTGTTTTTTATGATTCCCTTGCCAGCCATTATCTGGAATAAACTCGCCTTTCCATTACAGCTTTTTGGTTCTGCTCTCACGGAAAATATGATTCGCCTGCTTGGTATTCCCGTTTTTCGTGAGGGAAATGTACTGCATCTGGTGGAGACATCGCTGGAAGTGGTTGCAGCCTGTTCCGGTTTACGTTCCCTGGTAACCATGTTTGCGCTGGCGGCATTGCTTGCTTTTTTGTCAAATATGTCTTTGTGGAAACGATTTCTGCTCTTTTTTTGTGCGGCTCCTGTAGCAATTATTGCCAATATTGTTCGTCTTTCCGGCACAGCGTTGCTTGCATCAAAATATGGTGCTGTTGTTGCCCACGGATTTTTGCATGATTTTTCCGGCATGGTTGTTTTTGTCATTGGTCTTGGTTTGTTGTTTGCTGTGAGTACCCTGTTGGGGGCTTTTGCCAGACAGGGAGAAGCGTAGGGAAATTTTTAACATACTCTTATGCCTTATCTTTTAAAGCGATACTATCCCGTAAGGAACCTGGTGTTTTTCTTTGGTGAGAGCCTGGTGTTTCTGCTTACCATGTTTTTCACTCTGGTTCTTTTTTCATCGGCAGTTTTACAGCCGATGTGGCATGTGTGGATACTTCAATCGCTTGCATTTATGCTGGTTTTACAGTTATGTTTCTATTTTTTCGATCTTTATGACTTGTCCGGGAAACAGACTATTGTTGATGATATAACTCATTTTGCTCAAGCCTTTGGTTTGTGCTGGATTATTTTTGCGCTTTTTTATTACCTGCTGCCGGAACTCCTGATTGTGGCGCGAGTGTTTTGGGTGGGTTGTGCGATGACAGGCCTGGTATTGCTGGGGTTTCGGGTGATGTATCGTTTTGTGTTGCGCAAGGAATTTTTTTCTGAATATATTGTATTGATAGGCACCGGAAAACTGGCCTGTGATATTGTCCGCGAAGTTGAAGGGCGTTATGATTCTGCCCACCGTATTGTTGCCTTTATTGGCAATAAACAACCGGAGTATAACCCCTATAATCGCCCGGTTGTTGACAGCTTCTCTGCCCTTGGTCTGGTTATTGACCCGGAAAAGATTGATTGCATTGTCGTTGCCCCCGATGACAGGCGGGGACAGACGCCTGTGAAGGAGCTTCTTGATTACAGGCTTTCCGGGATTGATGTCAGAGGGGGCGCCGATTTTTATGAGCGTCTGTCTGGCAAGATTCTGGTGGAGAGGATTGACCCCTCCTTTCTTATTTTCTCCGGTGCTGGTT
>PDWI01006305.1_pt1 | contig 14965 bp, 13 predicted proteins | sample 1430891 | NCBI WGS metagenome assembly PDWI01 (sample SAMN01162508, study PRJNA174530) | Oral metagenome, whole genome shotgun sequencing project. | biome: Marine environment; feature: Marine mammal; material: Swab sample of the gingival sulcus; isolation source: swab sample of gingival sulcus... | reverse complement strand
TTACCCAATATATGTTTGAATTGTTTGCCGAAATCACCACCGATGAGGAGCAGAAAGAGTTTAACGAGGCAACTTCAAAATTGACCTCTATTAAAATGTTAAAAACCGGAAAAAAACTTAGCCGACACAAAATTGAAGGCTTCAAAAGCGAGGTTCTGAACAATTTGCCGACAGCACAATACAAAGACCTGATGGTGATAAAAGACAGTCAGCAAGATGTGCTTTTTAAAGTACGCAAAAATGAGGCTAAAATTGTTGAGTTGCTAATGTTTGTAGCGAGCGATGACGAAAATTTACTTATCTGTTTGTCGGGTGATATTGATTTGAAAAAAATCGTAAAATTATCCAAATCGATGAAGATAAAAGGTATGCGCCATCTTAACAAAATTAAACCATAATTTACGATATTTTAAAAAGTTTTAATATGCTGAAAATTAGAGTATTGGCTGTGATTATTGCATTTGGAATATTGGGTTGTACTGCGTCGCGAACGGCTAAGGATTTTGATATTTTTTACAATAAATATGAAGATAATAAAGGAGTTACGACGCTTGAAATTCCCGTATTTTTGGTGAGGGCTTTTATGGGGAAAAAAGAACGACAATCTGCCACAGCACTTAGCAAACTCAACAAAGTGAAACTCTTCATTTGCAACAAAAACAACAATACCTATTCGCGCATAATTTCCAATTATTTGCCCAATCGTATTTACTCAGATTTGATGGGAATACAAACCGGAAAAGACAAAATTGTATTAAAAATGCGAAAGCCAAAGCAGCAGGTGATTTCTGAAATTGTGATGACTCTGAGGTCGCCAAAAAGTTTTGTGGCAATAGAATTTAAAGGCAATTTCAATATTCAAGATGTTAAGCTAATTGCTAAAATTCTGAAAAACAAGAATATAAGAAATTTGTGGTAAAATATTTTATGCAATATTAGAATTTATTTCTAATTTTGCGCGCTGTATATTTCAGCAATGTAAACTAATTTTAAGGGGTGAAGGTACCGGGTTTTAGGACGATACAAAAAAGCCTAACACCGAAAACCTAATTAAAAAAATTTAACGAAATTTTATATTAAATTAAAAATTAAGACAAAAAATGATACAAAGAATACAAACAGTATATTTATTTCTTTCGGCAGTTGTTCTCGGATTAGTTTTTGCCTTTCCATTGGCAGACTTGCTTGTTGATGACAAAGCCTTGTTTATTTTCAGATACAGAGGACTTTACGAAATACAAGAAGGCAAAGAAATTTTGGCAGTTACATCATTTCCGCTGGCAATATTGTTTGCTATAAGCCTTTTGATAACCATCGTAACTATATTTTTGTATAAAAAACGAAATTTGCAAATGCGCCTAAGCATAATCAACATATTAATTATGCTTGCATCGCCCGGTGTTATTTATTATTACATTGCTGTTGCATTTGCAAGTTACACAGCACTAGTAAGTTACAGTATTTTTGCTACCATGCCTATAATCGCCTCCATACTCACCTACATGGCTTATCGCGGCATCAGAAAAGACGAATTGTTGGTGATGTCGATGGACAGAATTAGGTAAGAAAATTTAGGAAATCTTGCGGTGAAGAGTTTTTTCTAATTGCAAAATTTCTTGTGCAAAGGTGTTTAAATCCGGTTTGCCGGCTACAAGTGCCGATTTAAAGCCCAGATTTTCAATGGTTTTATCGGTGGTTTTGCCAATTGCGGCAATTTTCAGCTTTTTCATATCAATTTTTTTTTCAGCAATTTCTACGAAGTTAATAAATGCCGATGGACTCGTGAAAATTACTATCGACCACGCTTGTTGATTGATTTTTTCTACCACCTTTGGGCTTATATTTTTCAAGCCAATTGTGTGGTAGATAACAACGGTTTGAAAATTGCAATAATCTCGTAATTTCTTAGAAAGCGAGCTTATTGCTTTGTCGCTGGTTGGGTGCATAACCTTGTCTGACGCTGAAATTATTCTTTTGTTAATCAGATTGTTAGCGAAATCGTCGGCAGTTTTGCCTTCATTTAAATAGGCAGTTTTTATGTTGTATTCGGCAAGTTTTTTTTGTGTAGAAATACCTACGCAGGCAAATTTAACGGTACTTAATTTTTCTATATTTTCCTTATAAATATTAAAAAAAAACTTAACAGCTTTCATGCTCGTAAACAATACCCAATCGTAGTTCGCAGCATTATTTATTTGCTTATTTCCCTGCTCATTTTCGTTAATTTGCACTACTTTTATCATGGGCAAATTTATTAATTCGGTTTTAGAGCCGATTAACTTTTGAAATCGAGCAAATTGTTCGGGCATTTGAGTACTTATTAGCATGTGTGAAGAGGGGGAAATTAGAAGTTAAAAATTAAAACATAATATACTGATAGATAGACTATTACAACACCTAATACACACACCTAAGCTCTTGCACCTTACAAAAGGTTCATCACTTCATTAGCACCTTTTTTTAAAAACGAAAGTGCCAGCTTTTCAGCAATTTCCAGATGATTTTTTATTTCGCCACCCATTTCGCCTTTTATCATCTTACTGCCATCGGGCATCGAAATAAAGCCTTTTATTCTTACATTATTTTCTGAAAATTCGGTGTAGGCACCCATTGGTATTTGACAACCTCCTTCCAAAACATTTAAAAATTTGCGCTCGGTTAAAGCAGCCAAATGCGTTGGTTCATCATTAATTTTATTTATAAACGATTGAATTGGTGAGTCATTTTGGCGAGTTTCTATCGCTATAATTCCTTGACTAACAGCCGGTATAATGGTGTCCTTGTCGATAATTTCATCAATATTTTGAGCCAATCCAATACGCTGCAAACCTGCGGCAGCCATTATCATTGCCGTACAATGTCCGTCGTGCATTTTTTGCAGACGTGTATTTACATTGCCGCGTATATCCACAATTTTAAAATCAGGATTGATCGCCAATAATTGCGCTCGTCGTCGCAAACTCGATGTGGCAATCACGTCAGAATTATCTAATTCCTTTAATTTTTTACCACGAACGCCCACCAAAGCATCGCGAAATTCGCCACGCTTCAACACTCCACTTAGTTGTAAGCCGGAGGGCAAAATGGTTGGCAAATCTTTCAAACTGTGTATTGCCATATCAATTTCACCATCTATCAATTCTTGCTCAATTTCTTTGGTAAATAAGCCTTTATCGCCAATTTTCGACAAAGCAACATCTAAAATTTTGTCGCCTTTTGTCTTTATTATTTTAATTTCAAACTGTTGATGCGGAAAACATTTTTCCAATTCCTGTTTTACCTTATTAGCTTGATAAAGAGCTAATTGGCTGCCTCGTGTTCCTATTTTTATTGTGTGCATTGGCTTATTATTTTGCTCATTTTTTTTTAGTAATTGTTTGGGTATCGTTGTCGTAACGTAAAAAATAATCGCCTTCTTTCAGTTCGCCTAAATCTACATATTTTCCGCGTCCTTTGAGCAATAAGTTACCGTAAGCATTGAAAATTCCGTATTCCGTAGCATTCGAAAACTGTATTATTTTCGTTGCTTTTACAAACGAAAAATTCACAACCGGCAATGGCGAATGATATATAATTTCCTCCGAATATCTGGCTTGTTTAGAAGCATCAATTTGCTTCACTCTGAATATATTTTTGCCGCTATGTATGGTAACTTTTGCCGAGTAATCGTGTTGTTGCACAGTTCCCTTGCCCGCCACTGTTGCCACTTCTATCCATTTTTTCCATCTGAATTGTTCCACAATGAAGGGAATACTGCTGATTTCTCCTTTCGTAGTCCATGTAAGTTTTTGTTTATCAGGGTCGTATCTCATAGAAACTATTTCAAAACTACTCCTTGGACGAATAGCATCTAAATTCAGAGCAATTGGCATGCAGTTTTTCTTGTGCGTGAGTTCTATTGTGAGCGAGTCGCCAAAGTTAAAATTGAAAATATCAAAATCCACTTCAAAAGCACTTGATTGTATGGAATAATTGGTATTCATGCCATTAACCGAAACTTGCGTTACGCAAAAACCCACTCCATTGGGTCCAAAAGGATTTTGAATATACAAATTTTCACCCTGATAAATGCCTTTTATGATTGTTTTTTGCGAAAATAGCGGGTGGTTCAAAATCGTTATACCGAAAAAAAATAGACAAAAAAAGGCATGTAAATGCCTGAAAATGTATTTTTTACCTTGTATTCGCTTTAATCTATTATCACACAACGTGCTGTGGGATATTGCCTTATCAACATAGTTGTACTTATGGCATAATATTTTATTGTAACACATTGTTTTTATTAGTTGTTTACATTTAAACTCTTTATTTTAAAGGTATTGGGTGTTCAGTGTTGGGTCTTAGCTTATGAATACAAAGAAAAGTAAAAAGTTAAATGTAAAAAGCTAAAACCTACTACCAAAAACCTAACACCTATAAAATATAGTAAAAAAGTTTAAACTTTTGTTTTTGGTTGAAATATTATCTCCAATCGCCATTTTCTTTTATCAATTCTATTAGCGAATCGAGGGCATATTCCGACTTAATATTGCTTTTCACAAGTTCTTTGCCTTTGTATAACGACACCCGTCCGGCACCCGCGCCCACATAGCCATAGTCGGCATCAGCCATCTCGCCCGGACCATTTACAATGCAGCCCATGACAGCTATTTTCAAGTTTTTTAAATGTCCTGTTTCCTTCTTAATTTGAGCAGTAACTCTCTCTATTTCAAACAAAGTTCTACCACACGAAGGACACGAAATAAACTCGGTTTTCGACATTCGAGTGCGACTCGCTTGCAATACAGCAAAAGATGTGCCAATTGTATTTTTCACAGCGTTTTGACAAGTATTTGACAACATAATGCCGTCTATTAATCCATCTATAAGTAGCAAACCCGTGTCGCAGGCTGCCTTTATCTGGAAATTGGCTAAGTTCGAAATTTCATAATTTTCGGCAGTAATTATCGGAAAGTTTAAATGATGGTTTTCTAAATGTTGAACGAAAGCTCGTTTATCGGCAACTACATTTTTATTTTTACTTTTTAAAATTAATACAATACTTCTATCCTCTTTTAAATCAATGAGTTCATTTATATTTTTCGAGCTGTTATAAACTTCTATAAAATTTACTTTATCCGATATTTTTTCGGCTTTGCCGTATTGTTCGATATTCTTAAAATAAGGGAAAAAATGCTCTTTGGAAGTTTGGCTATCGTAATTGTAAATAATATCTAAACCATTCGTATTTTCGAGTTTCAAATTGGCTGAGCCAATAAAAATAAAATCAGGTGAAGTGTCGCTTGCTTGCCATTTATTGTTTACAAATTTGAAATTCATCAACTCAATATCAGTTTTTGTAATGGAGTGGAAATACGACAAATTTGCAATTACAACTGCCTTATTATCAGAGCCTATGGTGTAGTTGTTAAAAGTTTTGCGTTTGCTATATTCTGTCGGATTTTTTGTAAGTTTGTCAATTCCATTTATGGTTTGATGATTTTGTAGTTCTACAAAATTTTTGACAATGTGCTTTGCCACCGGAATTTCTTTTTCGGGAGCTTCCGTCAGCGACACTCGAATTGTGTCGCCAATGCCATCTACAAGCAGGGTTCCAATCCCGATTGCCGATTTAATTCTACCGTCTTCGCCATCGCCGGCTTCGGTTACGCCTAAATGCAACGGATAGTTGAAGTTTTCTTGCAACATTCTGATTGTCAGTAGTCTATAAGCATAAACCATCACTCGCGTATTGCTAGATTTAAGCGAAATAACAATATTGTGAAAGTCGTTTTTCTGCGCAATTCGCAAGTATTCCATCACGGATTCCACCATGCCCTCCACTGTGTCGCCATATTTATCGACTATTCGCGCCGAAAGCGAGCCATGATTTGAACCAATTCGCAAAGTTGTGTTGTGTTTTTTGCAAATTTGTATCAGTTTGCTAAACTTTGTTTCGATTTCTTGCAAACTTTCGGCGTAGGAATATTTTTGCACACCACTTTTTAATTCGGCAAAATTTCCCGGATTTATTCTTACTTTTTCAATAATTTGGGCGGCAATTTCGGCAGCTTTCGGATTAAAATGAACATCGGCAATCAATGCTTGCGTGTAGCCTTTGCTCAATAATTTTGCTTTAATATTTTCTAAATTTTGTGCATGTTTTCCGGCTTGGGTCGTTAATCGCACATAATCGGCACCGGCATCGAATATACTTACACATTGCTCCATACTTGCCTGAGTATCAAGCGTATCAGTATTGGTCATAGATTGTATGCGTATAGGATTGTTGCCACCAAGCGGAATATTTCCCACAAAAACTTCGCGTGTTTTTAATCTCGAATATTTATTTAAATCGTTACAATAATTCATGTTTTATTTTAAATTTTTGGGGCTCAGAGTTTTTAGTGTTATATAGTTTTTTAATCGCAAGGTTTGCGCAAAATTTCGCTTTACAAAATCTATGCGAACCTGTGCTATTTACGATTAAGTGTGCAGCCTAATAATAATGCCTATTTCATCAAAAGGTGTTTTTTTGTAATATGCTTGACAGGATACCACGAAGCAGCGAAGCCAATAACGAGAACAGTTATGAAAGTGAAGGTATAATCCCAAAATTCAAGTTTCACGGGATATTCTGATAAAATAATATTGTTGCCGTCGCCCACCAAGCCAAATTTTATTTGCAAAAAACACACTAATGTTCCTAAAATCAGACCGCCAATTGCACCTAAAATAGAAATTAGCCAACCCTCTAAAAGGAATATTTTTTTAATTAATTTGTTGTTTGCACCAATATGTTGCAGGGTTACAATATCATCTTTTTTATCAATGATAAGCATTGTTAATGAGCCGGTTAAGTTGAAAGAAGCTATTATTATAACGAAAGCCAATATTAGAAAAACCACCCATTTTTCGGCTTCCATCACTTTAAATAGCATTTCGTGTTGTTCGTAGCGATTTTTTACCACAAAATTTTTGCCGAGCAACGCCTGCAAATTCTGCTGAACAATTTGTGCATCGCTGTTGTTAGTCAATTTTACATCAAGCGCAGTTATTTCGGTGTCGTATTCAAGCAATTTTCGGCAAAAGTCGAGGGGAACAACCAATAGCTCGGCGTTATTGTCTTCTTGAAACACCGAGAAAACGCCAACCGGATATATATGCTTTACATTCAATACATTAGGATTGGTTAGCGATGGTTTTACGCCACGTTTTGGTGCTAAAATTTTAATATATTTCGACGAACTAATATTCACGCCCAAACGCGAGGCTAAACCATAGCTTACAACAGCAAAATTCATGCTGTTGTTTTTCAAACTAAATTCGCCATTTAGCATCACGCTGTCGATACTGCTTGTTTGCGCAAAGCCACTCGAAACGCCTTTTATTCTTGCAATATCTTGACGATTGTTATACTCCAACATAACGTTTTCTTCCAGCACTTTGGTGTATGCCAAAACACCATTAGTAGATGCAATTCTATTCTCTAAACTATCTGATAATGAGAATGTTTTGCCTTCTACTACGGTTATTTTCAAATCGGGGTCGAACGAGCCGAAAAACGATTTAACAACGTCTTCTAAGCCATTCACAACCGATAAAATTATAATAATTGCAGCCGTAATAATTGCCAAAATAAATACCGACAATGCCGAAATTATATTAACTAAATTGCTGTTTTTTTTGGCAAATAAATAACGTTTGCTTATGAAAAATTCTAATCTCAAATTTGTAGGTATTTTCTATGTTTTAATGTGGCTGAAAATTATGCAAGCAATATTCTTTCAATAGATTGATTACCATGCTTTTAATATTGTAATTTAACGAAGTATTCAATTTTTTTAAAAGCCTATTTTTGTGATAATAATTTACTTATTCGTTCCGATTTTTCAAGGGTGTCGTCCACCAAAAACTGCAAATCGGGCATTTTGCGCAATTGGTTTCTTAATTTTTTACCAATATGAAATTTTATTTGGCTAATTTCTGATTTTACCATACTAAAAACAGCATCGTCTTTGTCTAATGGGAAAATGCTGATATAAACTTTTGCCATCGACAAGTCCGGGCTTATCGCAACGGAGCTTACCGAAATTAATCGACCAAGATAATGCGCCGACAAAGGCTGAAAATACAGACTTAATTCTTTCTGTACCAATCGTTCTACTTTTTTTAATCTTGTTGAATCCATCAATAATTAATTATTTTATGAAGCTGCAAAGATACACGATAATTTTAAAATTCACATACATAAAGAAGTAAAAATGAAAAAATGAGGAATTTAGGGAAGCAAATAAAATAGTTTATAACCGTTTTTTTACAACATATTAGCCAATGTACAGCAAAAAGGGCTTGGAGATTGAAGTCCGAAGACTGCCCTACTGCTGACTTCGGTCTTCGGACAAAGTCGTATATCTTTGGGTTTTGCCAAACTAATATTAAGGGGTTTAATTTTTTACCCTTAATTCGAGGTAATTTTCTTCGAACGCCTTTTATTTTTGCAAGATAAATATTGTATAAACAAAAAAAAATTGCACCTTTGTGGCATTAATCTATGGGGTGGAAAAGGGGCGGAAGACCAAAGGCTAAGTGCTAACAACCTAACACCCAAAACCTTTAATTATTAACAACTTACAAAACATAAACATATGAAAACAAAAATTATACAAAACGACCCATGGTTAGAGCCATATTCTGATGTTATAGAGCGTAGAATGCTGAAAACCAAAGAAAAAGAGCAAGATTTATTAACAAATTCGGAGTCTTTGTTTGATTTTGCAACAGGCTACCTATATTATGGTTTGCACAAAAAAAATAGGAAATGGATATTTCGCGAGTGGGCACCAAATGCTACGCAAATATTTTTGGTAGGCGATTTCTCGAATTGGGAAATTAGAGATGAGTTTGAGTTAAAAGCAATCGACAATGGAAACTGGGAAATTGAGTTGCCCGAGAAGAAAATAAAACACGGCGATTTATACAAATTGCTTGTGCGATGGAATGGTGGCGAGGGAATGCGGCTGCCGGCGTGGTGCAAACGTGTGGTGCAAGACGATAATACAAAAATCTACACTGCACAGGTGTGGCATTTGCCTAAAAAATATAAATGGAAAGTAGCCAAATTTCGACCAAAGTTCTCACATCCAATGATTTATGAAGCTCATGTAGGAATGGCTACAGAAGCCGAATCAGTGGGAACATATCGTGAATTTAAGGAGCGCATTTTGCCGCGAGTTATTGAGGGCGGATACAATACTCTTCAATTGATGGCAATTCAAGAGCACCCGTATTATGGTTCGTTTGGCTATCATGTTTCCAATTTTTTCGCGCCCTCTTCGCGCTTCGGAACGCCCGAAGAGTTGAAAGAGTTGATAGATGAAGCTCATCAGAATGGAATTGCTGTAATCATGGATATTGTTCATTCTCACTCAGTTAGGAATGAATTGGAAGGCTTGGGAAATTTTGCCGGACAACGCGAGCAATTTTTTCATGCAGGCGCAAGAGGAGAGCATCCGGCGTGGGATTCGTATTGTTTTGATTATGGTAAAAATGAAGTTCTACATTTTCTACTTTCCAACTGCAAATATTGGCTTCATGAATTTAAATTTGACGGTTTCAGGTTTGATGGCGTAACAAGCATGTTGTATTTCAACCACGGGCTTAATCGCGATTTTGGCTCATACTCAGCATATTACGATGGCGAACAAGACGAAGATGCCATGACTTATCTTAGTTTGGCTAATAAATTAATACACGAAGTAAATAAACATGCCATCACGATAGCCGAAGAAATGAGCGGCATGCCGGGCTTGGCAAATTCGGTAGAAGATGGTGGTTTGGGATTTGATTTTCGTTTGGCTATGGGCATTCCCGACTATTGGATTAAACTCATAAAAGAAAAACGCGATGAAGATTGGAATGTAGGCAATATTTTCTACGAATTAAACAATCGCCGAGTGGACGAAAAGACCATTAGCTACACCGAATCGCACGACCAAGCTCTTGTGGGCGATAAAACAATAATATTCCGATTGATAGACAAGGAAATGTATTGGCACATGGATAAAAATAGCGATAATATGCTGGTAGATAGGGGATTAGCTTTGCATAAAATGCTGAGGTTAATCACTTTATCGACTGCCGGTGGTGGCTACTTGAATTTTATGGGCAATGAATTTGGGCACCCTGAATGGATTGATTTTCCGCGAGAGGGCAACGGCTGGTCGTATAAACACGCTCGCCGACAGTGGTCGCTTGCCGACAACGATTTGCTTCGCTATCATTATCTTAAAAATTTCGACCGAGATATGATAAAATTAATGCAAAAAGAGCAAATTTTCGACACGGAATGGTGCTACAAACTACACGATAATCAAGGCGACCAGCTGTTGGCATACACAAGAGGCAAATTATTGTTTGTTTTTAATTTTCACCCGACAAAATCATATACCGATTATCGTATTTTGGTAGAAAAAGGTAATTATAAAATAATTTTGAACTCCGATTCTGCCAATTATGGAGGATATTCTCTAATTGATGAAAGCATAAATTATCAAACAAAAAAAGAAGAAAATGTAGATGAACCGCGCAATTATGGTTTGTATTTATACATACCGGCTCGCTGCTGTATAGTTCTGAAACAAAGTTAATATGTAGTGGTTACGTTTTTTTAATGGAGTGATTTAAACTTTTTTACCCTATTTTTTAGTAGGTGTTAGGTTTTTGGTATTAGGTATTAGCTTTTACCGGCAAATTATTTCCTAAAACCCGATAGCTAAAACTTTCAAATTCCGATTATTAAGGTTTTTATAAGCTGTGAAAAGTTTAAATTAGTTCTATTAATAATTCATTACGAGCACTTTAAGTTCTAATTTTATAAAATCAAACAAATTTTAAACAACTTATGGAATTATTTTACAGAAAATTCGGAAATGGCGTACCTTTGATTATTCTACACGGATTATATGGTTCGTCAGACAATTGGGTAACGGTAGGACGCTCTCTATCAAGTAAATACGAGGTTTGGCTGTTAGACCAACGAAATCATGGCAAATCGCCTCATAGCGACGAGCATACATATCAAGCTATGCAGCAAGATTTGCTCGACTTTATGAACGACAATAACATAGAAAAAGCCATTTTGATAGGACATTCGATGGGCGGCAAAACAGCCATGAAATTCGCTATGGAGCAGCCCGAGCGACTAATTAGCCTAATCATTATCGACATTGCACCTAAATCTTATGTTTTTTCGCTAAATAGTAAGCTGGAAACTCTCAATCACAAGGTTATCATGGAAAGTATGATGGCTTTGAACTTTGATGGCATTGAAGACAGGCACCAGCTGGAACAATTGATGGTAAACAAAATCAGAAGCAGCAAAATAAGACAATTTATCTTGAAAAATGTGAAACGGCAGCGAGACAATACCTTCAACTGGGTGCTGAATATCAAGGCTTTATACAATAATTTGGAACATATTATGAATGGTTTTTCGGAAGATACAAATATTGGCGACGAAATTACAGGTTTGCCGGTTTTGTTTGTCAGAGGAGGAGATTCGAAATATATAAATCAAGACGATATAGATAAAATATTTTCAATTTTTCCTTATGCCGAAATTGAAACTATTGACAATGCCGGACATTGGCTTCATGCCGAACAACCGGACGAACTACTAAAAATTATTGATGAATTTTTGTAGAAATTTAGATTGCTCTAAGTAGTGTAAAGTCAATCCTTAATCGGCGGATAAAGTGTTTTTTATCTTAAACCTTAAATCCGGCGTATTTTCTGAATACGTCTAGATTTACTCAAAAAAACAGAGCCTACAATCTTTGAAAAAATTGTAGGCTCTAAAATGGTTGTTTTATTCTTTTAAACTGTTTTGTTTTTTAGGCGCTAATTGCTAATTGTTCATTGCCCATTGCTCATTGCATGGTCTTGTCATATTTCTGTGCCTCTCTGAAAAAGAAGCCTAGCCTTATGGCAATTTTATGAAACTCGTAAGTTGTAAATTCTTTTTCGCTCCAAGGTCGGCGTCGCCAGTAATTGGGGCTTTCCGCAGTTGATTTTAGCCTTTGATATAAATATCCGGCAGTGATGCTGAATGCGTAATTGCCAGACCTAAAATTAGATATGCCAATATCTATACCACACCTAAAACCACCTTTATAATTGATTTCGCGATTGTCATATCCATACTTTTTTTTGCTCAAAGGCAGTGAATAGCCTGTGTGAAAATGTACGATAGGCGAAAGTTTTGATTTTAAAATATTTGATTTTATGCCCACCGTTAAGGGAATTATTTCTGTTTCTAATTTTTCAACCCCAACGCCAAGCCCTGCACCCAAATGAGGCGAAAATTCATAGCCGCAAGTGGAATGAAAACTAAAAGTGAAATTGTCCATTTCCTCAGAATTGCCTGTTAAAAAGCCAATTGTGCTGTAATTGTAAAACCCTTTTTTGAATATCGGATTGTCTAATTTTGAATTAATATTATTCGAAATACTACGGTTTTGCCCTTCTAATCGTGTGGAATCGTCGGCAGAGTTGCCAATTTTGCTCACCCAATTTGTAGTTTCTCCATTTGCATAGCCATTTACACACATAAATAGTGCACAAACCGACAGAATTAAAACTGTTTTGTATTTATTTGCTACCATTTTTTCTATATTTTAATTAATTCAACGAAATATTGCGTAAGTAACTCCAAATTTAAAACCTGTTTCGCCAACACGTTGCTGAAATTGACTGGGATTAAATATCACCACGCCATGATACTTTATATAGTAGTTGGCAAAAATCGAAATTCCTGATTTAAAATCATATTTCGCGCCTACGCCCCCAACTATTCCCATGCCGGTTTGCTCATCAACGATTTCTTTATCGCTAATATCAAATTCTAAAAATGTTCCTATATTAGCAAAAAAATATTGTAGAAAATTGGCTCTCAGCCCCACAGGAATATCTATAAATTCCATATCCGACAAATAAGTTTTTCGCATAAGCGGGTAATGAGAAGTTGTTTTGACCTCCATTTTTGTATATTCCAAATCAGCCTCCAATTCCAACCATTTGTTTAGTTGCAGCAAATAGGCAATGCCTACCGAAAATTTACCTTTGGCATCTTGTTGGGCAGCTCCAACTACATCGGTATTACGTATAAATATCTCGGAATGGCTTAATAATGAAGATGTTATGCCAATTTTATGTTGTGCGTAAATTGGTGAGAAGCTGCCAAAAATTATGGCAAATAGCATTAAAATTAATAACTTAGTGTTTTTCTGCATCTTAATTTCGGGTTCGTGTTTTATCGTAAAGCATAAGATAAGGGTTTGAGTTTTTGCTAATTCGATTGTGTTGCGATATGGCTGATTTGGCGAATATTTTTAATATCGGAATAATCGTATTGATAAATTCCGCCGGCACCCGTCATTATCAGCACATTATTGTAAGGAATAAGGTCGAATGTTTGTATATTTCTAAAATGTTTAATTCTGTTTTCACTAATTTTTTCCACATCAGTGGCATCGTACACTTTCAAGCCTTGCGCACCATCGCAAATAAACAGAATGTTTTTGTCAATTCCCAGTCCGTGAGGATTGAACATTTCGTATGATTTTATCAATTGTGGCTGAGCAATGTTTTCCAACGATATTATATCTAATCTATTGGTATTTCCATTGCAAGCAGTGCCTGAGCGCAGTGTAACAAAGGCATATTTGTCGTTTACCACCACAGGGTCGCAGCTTGTAATATGTTGATATTTAGAGATTAACTGCGGATTTTCAGCATTTTCAATATCAAAAATAAACATTCCGCGTCGGCTTCCGATAAATAAATTTTTATCTTTGATAAACAGCGTTTCTATTTGTGCCGAAATTCGTATTTCATTTTTGCTGGTGATTTGTTGTTTGCCAATATCAAATACGCGAAGTTTGAAATTGTTGTTTATTGCATACAAAATATCATTGTTGATTGCAAAACGCGCCATCGAACCGGCTATTCCTACTCTGCTCGAATTTATACCGCCTCCTTTCATACCTGCATTTGCACCAAAACTATCATCGTAGCAACCACCCGGAAGCCTCACTCTTTCTTTTTTTACGGTAATTTCTTCCACTTTCCAGCCTACAACTACGCCTTTTGTGGTGTCGATACGTGCGTTTGGATATTTAGCATCCGGCTTTGGATAGTAATGCGGAAAAGCATTTTTGAAGCGATTAACCTCCTTTGCATTTCTTACATCAGAAATGTCGATGACTACCAAATCTGTAAAATTATCGGCGTACAACAAATTATCTCTTATGGCAATATCAACATTGCCCGGAATATTTAGATAGCTAACATAGCTTGGCGATGCCGGATTACTATTGTCGTAGATATGAATACCTTTGCCTATCTCATTTATAAACAGATACTTATCCTTTATGTAGATTTTACCTGCATTCGTAATAGTTACAACGTTGGCACCTCTCAGTCCGGCTTTTAGCTCGGCACGGGTCATGTATATCGGAACATTTGCCATGTATCTCACTTCGGTGCTTACGTGGTCTTTGCAATTGCTCAGTGCAACAACAATTATCAAAAATAGTGCAATTTGTTTTAACGCTTTCATCACAATTCTATTTAATTTATAAATTCGAGCCTAAAAATGAGTATTAGGGAAATGGGCTTATCGTGTAAGTTCCTTTTTCTATACTATACGTATGAGAAGTGCAAAACGTTGCAACGAAATTGAATTTTTTTTTGCAATAAAATCTTAAAATGCTGATTATTAGGAATATAAAATGCTTATTTTTTTTGAAAATTTTCTATAAAATAAGCCGAAAGTGTGGAAATATAAGTAAAAACGCGGCAGAAGTAGATGTATTAGAACTTAAAAATTTGGATGTGATTTAAAAAGTATGCTCTCATAAATATTTGGAGTTTAGGACATTATCGTTTATTTTTGTAATATGAAAATAGAAATAGAACTCAAATG
>PDWI01006304.1_pt1 | contig 14969 bp, 9 predicted proteins | sample 1430891 | NCBI WGS metagenome assembly PDWI01 (sample SAMN01162508, study PRJNA174530) | Oral metagenome, whole genome shotgun sequencing project. | biome: Marine environment; feature: Marine mammal; material: Swab sample of the gingival sulcus; isolation source: swab sample of gingival sulcus... | reverse complement strand
AAAATATGAGGCGAGTTTGAGGCAAGAAAAAATTTTAACCCACAGCAACCTTGTGGTTGTGAGGACTTAAAATTTTTGATAACGAAAAAATCGTCCATATTTTTGGGGCTTTTAATACTTATTCAAAGGTTTCTTAAAACATGAAAGTTAAAACAAAGGCATGAATATTAAAAATTTTCATACCTTGTTGGTTAGGTGATTTTCAATTTGTTTATGCCTTCTTCGCCGCCTCCAAGGCTGCATCGTAGTTTGGCTCATCTACTATTTCGGGTACTTGCTCCGTATAAACAACTTTTTTGTTCTCGTCTAAAACGATAACTACTCTTGATAACAATCCTGCAAGAGGTCCGTCAACTATCTTAAGGTTGTACTCTTTCCCAAAATCATAATCCCTAAAATCTGACAGATTTACAACATTTTCAATTCCCTCAGAAGAGCAAAATCTGCCATGAGCAAACGGTAAATCTTTAGAAATACACAAAACTTTAGTGTCTTGCAAACCCGTTGCTTTTTTGTTGAAATTTCTTACGGATGCCGCACATGTTCCAGTGTCTAAACTTGGAAAAATATTCAAAATTAATTTCCCTTCAAAATCATTTAAGTTTTTATCCGCCAAATCGGTTCCTACCAATTTGAAATTTGGTGCTATGCTACCAATCTTTGGTAATTCACCTATTGTATTGATTGGGTTTCCCTTTAATGTGATTTTTGCCATAATTAAGTTATTTTTTTGTTTTTTACATAATTGCCGTGATTTTATATCATTTTTGTTGAAAATGATATAAAACACACACGTCTGAAATCTAACGTTAATCTCCTGTGTTTAGTTTAAGAAAATGTGTAGAAATTGAATAAACACCCCCTACAAAAATGGTATTTAGATTGGAGAATTTAAGGAAAAATACGTTGAAAAATTTTACTTAAAAATATAAAAATACATTAAATATTTTTATAATGTGTATTTTGTTTTATACCTTTGCCCTGTCGCTTTTTATTTGATAAGCGTTTTTTTATTTTTCTGTAGAATGATATATGATATATGGTTTTGAGCCATAGTTCAGTTCCGTGCCATTATTCCCTTTTTTGATTGCTATATTATAAAAAAAAGTAATTTGGCATAGTGGTAGGTATGGTTTTGTATGTCTATGGTGTGCTTGCCGGTCATATTAACGGATTTTGATGATTAGGAGGTGCGGATTGTTTTATACAGGCATACAGAGGCTCAAAACAACTGATTTTAACACTTGTAACTTCTTGATTATGAGATACTTAATAGCGGGGGGGGGGTAGACACCATTTTGTTGCTGCGCATGTAGCATTTTCGACGTTATCAGATTTCGGGAACATACTTTCCCGGACATCCCTTTGTCACGATATAGTGGCTTTATCCGGAGCAACTTCAACAGCTCCTTTTCTTTTTTCAACAACTTTTACCGAACTTTACGATTTTACGATACTTCGTGCTTCTGACATTGTTTCTTCTCAGAAGGAGGCTTACCATAGTTATATAATATCAACTGATTTTATGGTATCTGATGTGGATAATGCACCACGATATGTGTCATTACCACCTCATTCATTTGTGTGCTCACACAATACCACATTACATTTTAATATAACAGAGGCAGTCGCTTGCGACGGAGTCAGTGCTATGCGCAGGTGTTAGTACGGTAAATCTGCTTTTCGTTTAGAGGCTATCGCCGGATAGCAAAGTAAGTTTTAGTAAAATAATTTTAAATCACATAAATAAAAATGAAATGTTAAAAACTAAATTTAGTATTGTTAAAAAAGCAAAGTTCGTCTTGGTACTTTTGGCTTTTATCGCGTTTTTAGGAACTGCAAGCTCTCAAGATTGCGATGGGTTTGTTAATCCAAACTTAGATAACCTGGTTGGTGGCTGCCCCACCGGTATCTCAAATGTTGCAGCATTCGTAGGTTGGCAGCAAGTTACAAATGCTACCTCTGATGGTTTTTGTAGTTGTAGCGATGGAGTATTTTATATGGATGATTTTGGAACTTGCCCCAATAGTCTTTCACATTTTTTGGGAGGTTTTGGGGCAAATCCGTACCCTTGGATTGAATATGTTGGGCAATGTTTAACAACCCCCTGGGTTGCAGGTAATAAATACAAAGTATCCTTTGATTTTGTTCAAACGAGGGGTAGTGGTAGTCATACTATCAATATTTTGGGTTATAGGGGAACAACCTGTCCCAGCGTACCTGTAAATACTGGAGGTGATCATTTATGTGGGCGCCCGGGTTGGGAGGTGTTGGCAAGTATTGTTGAAACTTCTTCTGGTCCCAATGATGTTGTAACTCTTTCTGCCGAGTTTACTTTGACGCACGATATTGCATATGTTGCTTTTGGAGAGTGTAAAACGGGTAATTGGGCTAATTCAGATTATAAGTTTTGGCCATATTTTGTATATGATAATTTTTGTGTAGCCTCAAAGCCGTCTTGTGCAGGGGCAAGCGTTATACTATCAAATTTGGACGATGAAGGTTGTCCTAATGATGTGTTGTCTGAGTTGATTATATATAATGGAAATGCAGTTATGCCTGCGGGTACTTCATTAACTTTTTATGATGGAGATCCTAGTGTAGCGGGAGCAACAAAGCTTAGCACATATGTTACCACTACTGATATAGCAGCAAATGCTACCGAAAAATTGAAAGATGTGTCGATAGGTACTTGCGCGTTTAATAGTGATTTTATTTATGTAGTACTTGGCGATGACGGTAGCAATACCATTCCCCTTGATTTGAGCAATCCACTTGCCAATCCAACTTACGATGATTGCGATTATACGGATAATATAAGTGTGCTAAAGCTTAAAAAGCCTTGTGCTTATTTCGAATCTGTAAAAAAGAAGAAATAGTGATCTATGACCGCTTTTAAATATTAAGCTATATCTTAAAACCGGAAACATCTTTTAATACTCATTCAAAGGTTTCTAAAAGTAGCGAGTAATAAACTGTGTGATTTTCTTACGTAGTTTATTATAACTCAAAAAACCACCTTCTCAGAGGGTGGTTTTTTATTTGTTGTAAATTTTTTCATATTTTTTGCAGCGTTATTATTATTTTTTGCATCTTTATAGTAAAAATCTTTGAATAACCCAAAATATGAGGCGATTTTGAGGTGTTTTTGTCCTTTTTAATACTTATTCAAAGGTTTGTGGTATCGTTTTTTTAGTGATGATAAATGTGATCAAATATGAAAACTTTTAAGTACATATTTTATTTGTCTATATCCCTATTTTCTTGCACGATATCAGCGCAGGAAACGTATTTTATATTTTCCAATCCCAAGGCACCCGGGCACTTCAGTATATATAAGTGTAATCTTATGCAGTCTGATAGTAGTTTTAAACAGACAAAATATGATAATTTGGTAGTTGATATAAGTCGAGATAGATTTGTGTCTTCATCAGGATTGAAAACCGGGTTTTTAGAGGCGTTTCAATTTTCAGCCGATAGAAATTTGGTTTATATTGCAGGGGAAAATGGAGATTTATACAGGTATACGATAGATGAAGATAAACTGGAGTTTTTGGTAGATTTGCTGCCCGATAGTGTCGGTAATCCTGCTCGATTGCACACTTTAGTCTGGGGAGATGACTCCACTTTATATTTTGGAGGATCAGTGCACGGAGCATATAATGTCGATACCGGCGAATTTCCTATAAAGCCTAAAAATTATTATAAAAATCCAAATTTATACTCCTTAAGCATGGTCAAATATAAGGGACGATACATATACACCTCGGTTTATAAAACTTTAATGGAATTAGACGTCGAAGACCCTAATAACAGTAAATTGTTATACGATTATTCGGTTTTGCCGATTAGGTACTTCCCCAATGTAATGCTTTATCAATTTGATTGCGATTCTGTTGAGCTGTGTATTTCACTTGATTTTAAAAGAAGTGATATTCCGTGGTATATGGTAAATATAGATGATAATGCATTTTCTTTTGAAGAGTTAATACCTGTTGAGGCTTTGGGGGCTAAACCTACTACTCTTGACGGAGGGGGATTGGGGCTTAATTTTTTCAACTACTATGATGATTGTAGCCTTATTGATTTAGACATAGATAACAGTACAATTGGAGGTAATGATTTTTTCATCAGTCAATCCTGTTATAATTCCGGAATACCTATAAGTGACACCGATGTTAGAGTAGGTAGCGCATTTCCTTTTGATAGCATAACTATAAATATAAAAAATGCTTATTCGCTACAATATGTAGGCGTTTCTGACGGTAATTATGATATAATACGTCCTAATACTGCCGATATTGCTTTGGTAAACAACGGTAGTACAACAAATGAAGACTTTGAATATGCCATAGCCAATGCTATGTATTTTGATGGGGCAACTAGAAAAGGATTAGATATAGAGATTGAGTTTTTGGTGTGGGAAAATGGTTTGCCCCGGGATACAGCAATAGCCTATATTGAGATAGCAGAGCAATTGCACTATGCCGGTGAGGATATTCATAGAGAGTATTGTCAAGAAGAGAAATTTATAGATTTGTATTCACTATTGGATTCGGAAATATCTCGAAGTGGAAATTTTGTAGATACGGATTTTAATAAAATAGGCAGTGATTTAGATATTTCCAAAGGTGGTATATTCAAAGGGTTTTATGTAGTAAATGTCGAAGAATGTTCGGATACGGCATTTTTTGAAATTATCGTAAATAAAGTTCCTGATATATCACCAATAAATGATACATTAATTTGTTATGGAGGTATTTATGAGGTGGATTTGAGCTATCCGAATTTAGATATAGAGTGGAGCGATGGCTTAGAAGATGAGATTAGGGTTATATCTACTGCCGGAACTTACACGTATAAGGTTATAAATGAGCACGGATGTTATTCTTATGACACATTCACGGTATTTTGGAGTGAGCAGTCTGTTAAGATACCTGTCGAGGCTGATATATGCGAGGGAGACACTTTTCCGTTTTTGGGAAAAGAATATTACGAAATAGGCAATTATTTCGATACTTTGAGAAATAGTATTGGGTGCGATTCTGTGTATTTTTATATTAGATTGAATCATTTTGAGGGAGCAGATATAATCTTGACGGGAAATCTGGGATTTTGTGAGGGGGGAAATACCGTTCTTAAAGTTGAATCGGAGCACACGGATTTAAAACTTAATGGAGAAAATGTTCAGAGCACCATAAAAATAGTTACTCCCGGAAGTTATTTGTTGACAGGGTATTATGAAAAATGTATTTCGCAATTGTACTTTGAGGTATTGGAATATCCAAATCCACAGATTTTTTCGGAAAATGTAGTCGAGCTGGATTTTTCAGAACCTATAAAAATACCTGTTGCTTACAGCGATGGAGTGATTTCTTACAATTGGACTCCTCGTTCGGGCTTGGATTGTTATGATTGTCCTTATCCCAACATATTAACAGCCCAAAATATGTTGTATACCGTGGAGGTAACGGATGAAAACAGATGTGTAAGTACCGACAGTATAAGTGTGGTATTCAAGGAACTCGAATATTATTTTCCTAATACCATATTCAATAACCCTGTTCACCCCGATAATGGAGTTTTTTACATAAAAAGTAAAGAGGCATTTTATTATAATATGGAAATATATGACCGTTGGGGCAATGTGTTATACAGAGCTGAGAATATAAGCACTAATGACCCAAGTGGAGGTTGGTCACCACAAGGTAAGGTAAATCCCGGCGTTTTTGTGTATAAAATAGAACTTAACGACTACGGAAATAAAAAAGTGATAGCAGGGGATATTACGGTTCTTTGATGAATGTTGCTAATTGATTGTCAATCCCTAATTAGTGCCTGCAAGAAATCCCTTGATTTTTGGAGTTTTCTTGCAGAGACTGATTATGCGGGACATGTTTTAATGTTTTTAAGTGGTAAATTTTTTAGGTTAAAGAGAAGTTGGTATAAGTTTTCCCGAAAAGTACGTTAAATATAAAAAACAAACATACCTCTGTGACTTCATATACACAAACGCCTCCGCGTATCTGTGGAGGAAAATATCATAAGATGACAGAAAAATACGATCAGTCGGGATTGCACGAGGACATCCTGAAAAGCATACGAGAATTGGGCTTTGTAACACCTACGCCCATACAAGCAAAAGCTATTCCTTACATACTCGAAGAAGATAAAGATTTGTTGGCTTTAGCACAGACAGGAACAGGAAAAACAGCTGCTTTTGGACTTCCCATACTGCAACAGGTGGATATTGATAATAATTCAACTCAGATACTGATATTATCACCCACTCGTGAACTTTGTATGCAAATAAGCGACGATTTGAGTAATTATTCAAAGTTTTTGGACGGGGTAAAAATAACAGCAGTATTTGGGGGGGCAAATATTAGTACTCAGATAAAAGAGCTAAAAAAAGGCGTACATATCGTGGTTGGAACTCCCGGGCGTACTTTGGATTTGATAAGGCGCAAGGTGCTGAAAATAACAAATATTAAAAAGTTGGTTTTAGATGAGGCTGATGAGATGCTGAATATGGGCTTTCAAGAGGATTTGGATGCTATTTTGGAAAATACTCCCAAAGATAAGCGCACTTTTTTGTTCTCCGCAACTATGCCCAAAGGTGTTATGCGTATTGCAGAACGCTATATGAATGATTGGGAAAAAATAGCCGTGAATGCCGAAAACTCAGGAAGCAGTAATGTAAAGCATCGCTATTATGTAACACATGCCCGCAATCGTTTTGAGGCGTTGAAACGTATCGTAGATGAGCAACCCGATATCTATGGGCTTATTTTTTGTCGTACTCGTCAAGAAGCTAAAGATTTAGCTAGTAGTATGATTCAAAATGGTTATGATGCTGATGCATTGCATGGTGATGTGCCGCAAGCACAACGAACGATTGTTATGAACAGATTCAAAACCCGTCAATTGCAGTTGCTTGTAGCCACAGATGTTGCAGCACGTGGTGTCGATGTCAATGATTTGACTCATGTTATCAATTACAATTTACCCGATGACAAAGAAATTTATGTACATCGTAGCGGGCGTACAGGGCGTGCAGGCAAAGAGGGAATATCCGTTGCGATTGTTCACACACGTGAGTTGCGTAAAATAAGGGATATCGAAAAATTTGCAAAAATAAGTTTTGAGAAAGCTCAAATTCCTGACGGAATACAGATTTGTGAGCGTCAGCTTTTCAGTCTGGTGGATAAAATAGAAAAAACAGAGGTTGCAGAGGAGCAAATAGCTAAGTTTTTACCTGTGGTTTACAAGAAATTGGCTTGGTTGTCAAGAGAGGAACTTATAAAGAAAATGGTGTCGGTGGAGTTTAATCGATTTTTGGAATACTACAAGGATGCTAAAGACCTCAATGTGCAAACAAAAGATAGGGGAGGAGAGAAGAAAGGTAAAGGTAAGAAGTTTACCACATTGTCCCTTAATGTAGGTAAGAAACACGGTATAGATGCTCGCGTTATTATCGGAATGATTAACGAAGTTACCGATAGTAATACTGTCCCGATTGGAAAAATAGACATCAGTAGGCGACAGACTTTATTTGAAGTAGGTACAAGTCATAAAAATAAAGTTTTGAAAGCTTTTAAAGACATCGCGAAGGAAGCTTCCGATTTGGAAGTAAGAGAGTGGAGTGGGAGTATTGAAGAGGGTGAAGAGTCTAAATCAAAGCGTAGAAATAATCGTGGAAATAAAAAACGAAAACCTACAAGCAAAGACCGTTACAGAAGCGGAAAACGAAAATCTACGAGAAGGGAACGTCGTAGAAATAAGAAGAAGTAATCCTTTTATTTTGAGTTGGGATAGGACTTTATGTTTACCTTTGCAGAATGGAAAAATATAAAAGAACAGAAATAAACGAATTGGGGGAGTTTGGCTTGATTGATAGGCTGACCAAGAATTTCCCTATTAAAAACAGTAGTACGTTGAAAGGAATTGGAGATGATGCCGCTGTGCTTATGTATAATGATTTCAAGTCTGTAATATCAACGGATCTTTTGGTAGAGGGTATACATTTTGATTTGTCGTATTTTCCCCTAAGGCATCTTGGATTTAAATCAGTTATTGTAAATCTTTCCGATATATATGCCATGAATGCTTTACCCAAGCAGATAACTGTTTCTATAGCATTATCCAATAGATTTTCGGTAGAAGCTCTGGAGGAGATATATTTTGGAATAAAAACTGCTTGTGATGCATATGGGGTCGACCTAATAGGTGGTGACACTACTTCTTCCCAAGCCGGCTTGGTAATAAGCGTTACTGCTATTGGTGTTGGAGAGGATAGTAAGTTGACTTACAGAAATGGTGCAAAAACAGGCGATTTGATATGTGTAACAGGTGATTTGGGTGCATCTTATCTCGGATTGCAGCTGTTGGAGAGAGAAAAACGTCTTTTGAAAAATGATTCGAGTATAAAGGTGGATTTAGAAGACCAAAAGTATGTCGTTGGTCGATTCTTAAAGCCTGAAGCAAGAAGAGATATTGTTGAAATTTTTCATAAATTGGAACTAAAACCTACCTCTATGATTGATATATCTGATGGACTGGCATCAGAGTTGTTTCATATCAGCAAAAATTCCTCAGTAGGTATGTTTGTAGAAGAAGAGTTGATTCCTATGAATACGGAAGCTCAACAATTAGCTTTAAAATTTCAAGTAGATCCCATTATTGCAGCATTGAATGGTGGAGAGGATTATGAATTGTTATTTACTGTCGATAAATCGGATGAAAACAAAGTAATGGCAATGCACGATGTAGCAATAATAGGAAAAGTAAAAGAAAAGTCGGAAGGTGTGAAAATGATAACTCCGAGCAAAAAAATCTACGATTTGAAGGCTCAAGGTTGGAGACATTTCTGAAAATTTTTGCATTTTTATATTATAGTGTTGTATATTTGCCCGCTGTTTTACACCGAGTATGACTTAGTTGATTAATCAAATTAAAATTAAAAATGAGAATCAGTTTATTTTTATCGTTTATCTTTCTAATATTAGCCTGTGGTTCACCCAAGGCAGAAAATACAAATTCTTCAAAAAAAGAAAAAGTTGAAACATCTAAATCTGAATCTTCTGCTTCTAATCAAGATGGTGGTGAGGTGTCCGGAAATGTAGATATGAAATTTACTATTAAAGGATTAGAAGAAGGTAGTGTGTTGAAATTGATAGGTCAGTATATGGAGAGTAAGTATTTGGCCGACTCTACTTTTTCAAAAAGTGGGGGTAAATTTGAATTCAAAAAAGATAAATTGTATAGGCAAGGGTTCTATTATCTCTTGTTGCCCGGAAATAAGATTATTCAATTGCTTTTGGACAATGACCAAGAGTTTTCTTTTGAGGCGGATATTGAGGATATTGAGGGAACCGTTAAGATAGAAGGTTCGCTTACTAATAAGTTGTTTTATGATGATTTTGAATTTAAAAGAGATATAGACAAACAGTATGGCCCAATAGCCGGAAAGATTTCCGGAATGTCACCAAGCGATCCTGAGTTTGAGGAAACACATAAAGAGTTTTTGAGATTGTCAAAGATTTATTCCGATAAAAATGATAAAATGATGAAGAAGTATCCTGATAATTTCTTTGTCAAATTCAAGGTGGGGGGAAAGAATCCGATAATGATTTTTCCAAAGGACAAAGACGGTAATCTTGATGTGAAAGCTCAGGTCTATGATTTTAGAAAACACTTTTGGGATGACTTTGATTTCAGTGAAACTGGCTTGATGAATACACCTGCATTTACCAATAAATTAAAAAGATATTTTAAGGAGTTGGTTCCGCAACATCAAGACTCACTTATAAAATATACAGATGTTTTGATGGAAAAAGCCGGGATTAATGATGAGTATTACAAAATGATTAGCAATTGGGTTGCCTTGAAATATGAACCCGGCAAAACCAAACTTATGGATGGCGAAGCTGTCTATTCACACATATTACTAAAGTATTTTACAAAGGAAAGAGCTACGTGGTTAGATGACCAATCAATCAGCACATTGAGGCAAAGAGCCAGTGAAATGGTGCAAAGTCTCCTCAATAAACCAATGGGAGATGTAACGGCTAAAAGTGTGGACGGAAAATACCATACGCTTTCCGACATAAAGAAACCGGTGATAATTGTTTACGTATATAATACAGATTGTTCACATTGTGCCGAGGAAACGCCAAAGCTTTTGCAGTTTTATTCAAAATGGAAAAATAAAGGTGTTGAAATATTTTCAATTGCAGCCAATACAACTGAAGATGAATGGAGAAAATTTAATAAAAAATATAATATACCTTGGATTGATGTTTTTGATGCTACCAATGCAAGTTGGTATCCCAAGTATTTTGTTGATGTAACGCCTGAAATTTATGTCATCGATAAAAATAGGAAAATCTTTGCAAAAAATCTAAAAGTTAACCAATTGGAAACAATTATGTCAAGAATAAATAAAAAATAATAAGGGAAGTCGAATTGTCAATTGTCTATAAAGCGATATATGTTAATATCGTTAAGTTATTTAAAGTATTTATTTATTTGATTTTACAAATTGCTAAATTTGTTTATATTTGTGAAATTATTTTGATTAGTGTCTCTTTTATTCACTATTCTGAGTGTTACTTTATATAATTTTTTTATTAAAAAATATAGATAATTTATTGATTATGAATGCTTTTAAGAAGTTTGTTTCGATTGTGGTTATTATATCTTTGACTTCAAATTTTGTTTTTTCCCAAAATCGTAAATTTGTAAATGAATATTTAAATTTAGGAGTGGGTGCCAGAGCTTTGGCAATGATGGGGGCTGTTTCAGCCAATACTGACGACGTTACAGCCGGATACTGGAATCCTGCCGGATTATTGGATGTAGAATCTCAATTTCAAGTTAGTGCGATGCATTCGGAATGGAATGCGGGTATAGTAAAATATGATTATATTGGTGTTGGAAAAAGATTTGGAAGGAAGAATAATTCTTTTGGCAGTATAACATTATTGCGAACAGGTATTGATAATATTCCCAATACACTTAATATATTTACGCCCGAAGGTAATATCGATTACGATAAGATTTCGGAATTTTCTTCAGCCAATTATGCTATGATAGCATCTTATGCCACAAAAATGTTTGGAAATATAAGTATGGGGGCGAATACCAAAATTTTATACAGGCAAATAGGTTCTTTTGCTCATGCTTGGGGATTCGGATTTGATATTGGTACTCGATTAAATTTAAATAAATTTCAGGTAGGCGTAACGGTTAAGGATATTACTTCCACATTTACAGCTTGGTCTTTTGATTTTACGGAGAAAGAAAAACAGATATTTGCTCAGACAGGAAACGATATTCCTGTAAGTAGTGTTGAATACGCACTTCCGCGATTAATAGCAGGAGTGTCTTACGAAGATGGTTTTGGTAAGGATAAGTTATTTACGTATTTGTTGGAGTTTGATGTTAATGTTTCTACCGACGGGCAAAGACATGCGCTCTTAAGTTCTAACTTTTTCAATATTTCGCCTGCTTTTGGTGTTGAATTTGGGCTCTTTGATAAGGTCTTTTTGAGAGGTGGTTATGGAAATATTCAGAGGGTAGTGTATGATGTTACAAGAACTGGTACATTAGAAGGACAGCCAAATGTAGGTGTAGGTTTAAAACTAGGAAGACTGCACATCGATTATGCTCTTACCAATGTAGGTAATGTTGCAAGTACATTATACTCCCACGTATTCTCCTTGTCTTTAGATCTCGTGACTAAAAAACGTTACACTCTCGGAGGGTGATAAATATTATTTATTGCTGTTTTTCGCTTATCTTAGCCAAGAAGTCTCCTTCAGAAACTATTCTGTTGGCTATGTAGGCTATTCCGTGCATATGAACTATACCTCTTCTTATAGGCTCAAGGAGCTCTAATTTCATTATTAGTGTATCTCCCGGTAATGCCATAGATTTGAATTTGACATCATTCATTTTTAAGAAGTAGGTGTCCCAATTGTTGGGGTTTTCTTGCAAATTTATAGCCAGAATTCCACCGGTTTGTGCCAATGCTTCTATTTGGAGTACTCCCGGAAATACAGGGTTATTGGGAAAATGTCCTTGAAAAAATGTCTCATTGAAAGTAAGATTTTTTACTCCTACAATGTGTGTGTCTGACATTTCTATAATCTTATCTACTAGAAGAAAAGGATGTCTGTGAGGGAGAAATTTCATAATCTGCGTAGTGTCAAAAATAGGCTTAGCTCCCGGATCATATATAGGTCTTCCTTTTAGTTTTCTTTGCAATACGTATTTCTTTTTCAAGAACTTTGCAAACTCCATATTTGCCCTGTGTCCCGGTCTTTTAGCTATTATTTTCCCTTTTATAGGAACTCCAAGCAGTGCTATGTCCCCTATAAAATCAAGGAGTTTGTGTCTTGCCGGTTCATTGGGAAACTTAAGAGGAATAGTGCTGATTATTCCCTCTTTTTCAATATCTATTTTTTCTATGTTTAGTTTCTCAGCAAATCTTTCTATGTCTTCTTTTGATAGCATTTTATCTGCTATTACCAGAGCATTATCTAAATTGCCACCCTGTATCAATCCTTGATCCAATAAACTTTCCACTTCGCTAAAAAAACCAAAAGTTCGACAAGATGACAACTCGTTTCCAAATTGACTCAAATCTGATATCTCCGCAAATTGTGTACCCACAAATTCAGACTCAAAATCTACCAAAGCTCTTGCTTCAAATTTTTCTGCCGGAATACACATAAACTCAGAGTCTGTTTCTTCAACTTTGAATTTGAAAACCTCGTCTACCACGAAATAATCTCTTTCCCCTGCTTTTTCTACTATCCCCGCTTTTTTAAGTGCGTTAAGAAAAATATCTGCACTACCATTCAATATAGGTACCTCATCTCCTTCCACTTCTATGTATATATCGTCAATCTGCAGTGCATATACCGCCGACATCAAGTGCTCGGTAGTAATTACTCTATGCCCCTTGTATCCTATAGTAGTACTTCTATTGGTTGTTAAAATATTGTTTGATTCTGCTTTTATTTCTATCCTTTCACCCTCAAAGTTCTTTACGAAAACCACCCCTTTATCCTCTTCCATAGGCTTGAAAGTTAGTTTTCCAAATTTACCCGTATGCAAGCCTATTCCCTCTAAAGTAAAGGTGTTTTTTATTGTTCTTCTATTCATTTATTTAGGAGTTTTTTTAAGTTTTCTATTTCTTTTTCTAATGTCGTAATTTTATGTTGTAACTCCGGTAACTTTTTAAAAACTAATGAAGATTTCATATGGTTTATAAAACCTATTGCCGGACTGCCTTGATATTTACCGTTTTCTTTTGTTATGGATTGTAGCACTCCGCTTTGAGCTTGAAACTGGCTACCATCTGCTATCTTTATGTGTCCGCTGAAACCGGCTTGCCCACCTATTATAGCATTTTTGCCAATAGTTGTACTGCCCGCAATTCCCGTTTGGGCTGCGATGACAGTATTTTCTCCTATTTCCACATTATGAGCTACTTGTATCAGGTTATCTAGTTTTACTCCCTTACGAATAATGGTTTCATCAAAAGTAGCCCTGTCTATCACTACATTTGCACCTACTTCAACATTATCTTCTAAAACTACTATCCCAACTTGTGGGGTTTTTTTGTATTCCCCTTTTTCATTTGGTTTAAACCCAAATCCATCGCTTCCTATGACTGTGTTTGAGTGAATAGTACAATTGTTGCCTATTTTGCAACCACTATATATTTTCACTCCTGGATATATGCTCACATTTTCTCCGATCGTCACATCTTTTCCTATAAATACTTGTGTGGAAATAGCCGAGTTACCACCTATTTTTACACCATCCGATATATACGAAAATGCTCCCACCGATACGTCTTTATCAAGCTTTGCATCATTAGATACAAAACTCAAATCTGATATCCCCTTTCTTTCAATTTTCTCCTCCTCTATGTGCTTCAATAACTTGGATAGTGCGTAATACACATTATCCACAATAAGATAAGCCCTGTCCTTTTCTCCGTTAGGTTCAAAATTGAAATTTTTATCTATTATTATCGCAGAAGCATTGGTGCTTCCTAAGTATTTTAGAAAACCCTCTCGTGCCACGAAAGATACCGACCCCTTTTTAGCACTTTCTATTTTGTGAATGGTAGTAAGTTCTATATCGGGATTCCCCTTCAATTCTCCTCCTATTATGTCTGATATTTCCTTGGATGTTAACATCGTGCAAATATAATGTAAATAAATTAAAAAATAGGTGTAATAGCTGTTTTTACAAATTACACACATTTAGAGACACTTTAATGTTATAAAAGGTTTGAGAAAGTAGCTTTTATTTTTATTCTTTCTTAACACTTATTTCAAAGGCATCTGAAAGTTTTTTATTTCCTAATTATTTAGAAATAAAAAAAACTGTATTTTAAGTAAAAAAATGTAACTTTGTAGCAAAAAGACATGTCGACGTTTAAAGAAAAATATATAAACCCTTTTACGGATTATGGTTTTAAAAGATTGTTTGGGGAGGAACCCAATAAGGATTTGCTGTTGGATTTCTTAAATGAATTGCTAAGGGAAAGAGAGGGAAAAATAACGGAATTGTATTATTTGCCAAATGAGAAATTGCCAATTTCTGTTGGTGATAGAAGAGCTATCTTCGATATCTATTGTACAAATGAAAAAGGAGAAAAATTCATTGTGGAAATGCAAAAAGCCGAACAAAAATTCTTTAAAGATAGAACGGTTTTCTATTCAACCTTTCCTATTCAGGAGCAGGCTCGAGGCAAAGACAGGTATTGGGATTTCGAATTAAAATCGGTTTACACAATCGGTATTTTAGATTTTGAATTTGAAGAAAGCGATAAGGATAAATATCTACACGATGTTAAGTTGACAGAGCAAGAAACAAAAAAAGTTTTCTATGATAAATTGCACTATATTTATCTTGAAATGCCAAAGTTCACAAAGACAGAAAGT
>PDWI01006303.1_pt1 | contig 14969 bp, 13 predicted proteins | sample 1430891 | NCBI WGS metagenome assembly PDWI01 (sample SAMN01162508, study PRJNA174530) | Oral metagenome, whole genome shotgun sequencing project. | biome: Marine environment; feature: Marine mammal; material: Swab sample of the gingival sulcus; isolation source: swab sample of gingival sulcus... | reverse complement strand
GTGATATTCCTTTCTCAAGTTTAGTTCAAAAAGTAGAAGATAAGTTCTCTCAAATACAAGAGGGAGTTCTTCCCGGAATAGAAAGTTCATTAAACATTATAAATAAGGCATTTGGAGGGTGGCAAAATTCAGATTTAACAATAATTGCAGGTCGTCCCGGTATGGGAAAATCTGCATTTATGGTACAACAAATTATTGATATTACGACACAAGGAATGTCAATAGGTGTTTTTTCGTTAGAAATGTCAGCGGAACAAATAACTTCAAGAATAATAACGAATTACACTAATATTCCTAATTCATCCATTCTAAGAAAAGGTTTAAATCAGAAAGAATGGGATAATTACAATTGCTTTAAAACTGATTTAATTAATTTACAAGTACATATTGATGATACTCCAAATATATCAATACAAAATCTGAGAATAAAAGCAAAAATGATGAAGATGAGATACGACATAAAAATATTGTTTATCGACTACTTACAACTCATAAGTTATGAAACATCTCACAATAGGGAGCAAGAAGTGTCACAAATATCACGCACATTAAAAGCAATTGCAAAAGAGTTAGATATTCCAGTAGTTGCTCTTGCACAATTATCTAGAAATGTAGAACAAAGAGGGGACAAGAGACCTTTGCTTTCTGATTTAAGAGATTCCGGTGCAATCGAACAAGATGCCGATGAAGTAATGTTTTTATACCGTCCCGAATACTATGGAATTGAATTTTGGGACGCAGAGTATAACAATGAAAGTACCGAAGAACAAGCTGAAATAATTATAGCTAAAAATAGGCACGGAGGCATACTTTCAGAAAGATATAAGGTTAAATTAGCTACTTCTATGTTTTATGATTTAAAATATCATAATAGGGTGTAAAATATAATATAGGGGGGGGTGTAAAATATATTGCAGGGGGTTATAAAGAATAATACACCCCTATTCTTAGAGGGAAGAAAAATATATTAATAGTGAAAGTATATACTTTTTTGTATATACATTTGTAAAAATGTTTTTATATCAAATAAAATAGATTATGCACGATATTCCTAACAAAAAGAAAGAGCATAAACCACGATATGAGGGACTACACCCCAAAATAATACATTTACACCCCAAAACTTTTGAGGTTCTTAATACTGTTGCTAAAGGTAAAAATCTGTCCCTTAAAAAGTATATCGAATATTTATGTTTGAAACAGGCACAATATGAAGCACATCTTTTTATGAAAAAATATGAAGAAAATTTACAAAAACATAAAAACAAATAACTATGGAAAACTTACTTACAAATCCTCTTTGGATTATCTTTTGTGTTTTTTTAACTGCTTTTATAATTAGTAAATTGTTGTATAAGTATTGGAAACAAAAAACTGAAAATTCAAAAGAAAAGATTGATGAAGTAAAAAAAGATTTAAATGAAATAGAAGAAGAATTAGAACAGAGCAAAAGAATAAAAACAATGGTAGAACTTGAAAAATTAGTAATAAAAAACAATCAAAAGAAGTGGGTTTTAATTATTGCAGAATATAGAAATAAATTGTACATAGTTGATGAAATGCAATGTCTTGGAGAGGGAAAAATATATCCTACTAAGTTTAAAAATTTTGATTTTGCTCCTGATTCTGAACATATCAAATCCGTAGATATGGTTGTTTTTGATTCTGAAGATGATTTTAATAGTTATCAGGATTTTATGCGTTTAATGGGTGAAAATATATAAAACTCAAGAACTCAAAAGATAAAAAAGTACCCGGTACTTAAATTTGAAATAGGAAAAAATTATGAAAACAACAAAAAAAATAGATAAAATAATTGAGCGTGTAGTGGACTTAATTTTGATTTTACCCTACATTTTAGGCTTTATATTTCTTATAGGTCTTATTTCTATTATATGGATAAATAATATAGAAATTCAATTTCTTATAGCAAAAATAATATGTACCGACATTGTTTTATTGGGTGTTTCTATTTGGCTAAGAAATGTTGTCAAAATTAAACTCAATGAATATTAAAGCAATTAAATTTTTGGAAATTAAAGTATTAATTATTAGATTTACCAGTACCCAAATAGATGAATTATGAAAAACTCATTCAATACTATTACAGCAAAAAACGAAGCGATATACACCACAAAACTTCATTGGATTTCGTACATAAAACCAGTCCTATTAATGGTAATTAGCTTACCTTTATTAGTTTTTTCACTCTTTTCTTACTATTATGCTATTGGCAGCACATTTAAAATTATTTTCGCTTTATTTTTTGCTTATTTAGCATTTAAAGGCATTGTAGGCATTCTTTCTAATAGAATGACTAAAATATACCTTACTCCTAATTATTTAACTTTAGAGACAGGTATTTTGGCAAAAAACTTAAATGATATAGCTTTAAATAAATATGAGGGAATTTCAGTACACCAAAATTTGTTAGGACGAATTTTAAATTATGGAGTATTGGTGATTTCCACAGGCGAAATTGCTCAAGCATACCAAATAGAAAACCCTCTTGTTTTAAGAAAGAACATCTTAAAATCAAGGGGTTAACCCGTACTTTTTTATTAGAGATTTTATTTGAAAGTATAAGTAATATAAGGACTTGTAGTCGTTTTATAAACGCTTACTCCATTGACAAATAGCTCGGAAATCATTTGCTTAGGAATTCCTCTCTCATTTTCTTCTGCAGCATACAGAAACAATATTTTGTCGTTATAATTGACTTTACGCTTTAATTTTTTAGTGAAAGGTAAATCAACATTTTTAAAGGTTAAATTTTCCACAGGTAAACCTTTAAATTTCTCTTTCCCCTCCTTACTATCTTCACCTCTAAAATACATTATATTAGCTTTTACGGCTTCATTTGTGGGCGAATATAATCGTAATTCAAAAGTTACTTCTTTGGGATATTCATTTACAATATTATCATCATCTTTTTCACAAGAAAATAATATCGTAAATCCCAGACTCAATACTAATAATTTTAAAAATTTTGTCTTCATAACTTATCCATTTTGGTTATAATACAAAGATACGCTTTATTAAATAAAACAACAATAAATGCCCGGCATAAAATGAATAATAAAACATTCCTGTTTTTTTTCCTCTCTTTCCGTTATAAAAATAGATAGGAACAAGTCCTAAGAATGCAAACCATTGTAAAATAAAGTTATACAACCCATAAATAAAACTAATTATCGGAATACTCGAAAAATACAAAATTTTTGATTTTCGGAAATAGTAAAACAAATAAATTAAAGTAATTCCATACATAGAATAATCAACATTCAAACGATAAGCTAAAAGCATTGTTGCAAATAGAATTAAAAACTTCAAAATTAAGTTAGTTTTTCTTTCTGCATACTCCAATCCAATTAATCCGATTAATAGTGAAAAAAATATATTTTGTCTCTCAAAACTTGAAAAACTATTATAAAAAACTAAATCGTAAGGTATTTCCGATATTAAGCCAAATAGTAATAATTTTACTTTATAAGCTCTCAAATTTGAAGTATGAGTAAATCCCTCCACTAATAAAAAAGCGTATAAAACAAAAGCCATTCGCCCTATAATCCTTAACCACAATACATTAGGAAAGAAGCAAAAGCCAATATGGTCAATTACCATAGTGACCAATGCAATATTTTTAAGGTCAAAGGCTGTTAATGTTTTGTATTTACTCCGCATTATCTTCTTCTAAAATATCTTTGGGATTCCTCTTTTACTTCAGAAATATTTTCTGTTTGTCTTCTTATTTTATAGAATGTTTTGTTTTCTTCAGCTCGTTCTTGAGTAAAATCTATGCAATTATATTCTTTATCCTTTTCGATTCTTTCTTTTATATATTTTTGAACTAATTTTTCTTTCCAAGTTGGCAATTCTTCAATTTTTTTCTCAAGTTTCTCAAGTTTTTCACTAATTTGCTTTTCATTTTCTTTAAGAACAGAAAGGTCAATTTTCTGTTTTTCCATTTGAATTTTTAAATCATTTTTCCACTTTTCTGCAACCTGTTTTCTTTTTACAACTTCTTTTTTGTATTTTTCACTTTTGGGAGCATAGTTTTTTGAAATCCACTCTGTTTCATCTTCGTACTTTTTTATATTTTTCTCTATTTCCTTAACTTTATTGAGTTTTAAAACAGTAAAACTTGCATCAGAAAGTAATCGACTTTTTTCACTTTCTAATCTTTTATTTTGGATTTTAGCTTCAATTTCTGCTCGGGTGTGGGGATTTGTAATTAAAGCTGTTTTAAGTTCTTGTGTGTCGATGTCTGAAATATCTAATATGTTTACGTCTTTTTTCATAGCCTCTAAATAACGAGATTGTTTTGTTTGTAATTTTTGCAACATAAACACATCAATACTATCTTCAGTTAGCATATAATTAATACGCACATTTTCAAACTTATTTCCTTGTCGCCACCCTCTGCCCTCTACTTGACGAAGTGCAGTAAAATTGTAAGGTAAAGACAATAAATACATATCTGAAGTATTTTCTTGCAAGTTCATCCCCTCCTTAATTGCTGAAGAACCAATAACTACTTTTATTTTTCCCTCGTTAAAATCTTCTTGTATTTTTTGCCGTTGTGATTTGGAAGTCTTACCTGTAATAATTGCTACTTCTTTTTTATTAAATCCTATTTCATTAACTAAATATTCTTTAAGGTTAGGAAACTTATCTACTGCAAGTTCAGAATAAATAATTTGCCCTGCACTTGGATTATCTTTCTTATTTTGAGCGATTAAATCCATAGTTGTTTTTAGTTTGGGCGAGTTTTTCACAAACTTTTTGAATGTTGGTTTTTCGCCGTCATAATAAGGCGACAAATAGGGGGATATTGCAATTAAACGAGCACTCGAAATATGTTTTAAAATAGCTCCTTTATCTTCGTCATTATAATTTTCATTTAATAATTCATATTGTTCTTTAGTTATATCATTCTGCTTAATTTTATATTCCTTATTAATTCGATTAGGTCTTATTAATTTAGGATTGTCTTCTTCGCCTTTAATATCTATAAACTCGCCCAGTAATTGCTGAAAAACGGCATTATTTTTAAACCGTTTTACATTTGATTTATTCTTGACCTTGCCTACGGCATCTATTTCCATTTCATTATCAGCTTCCATAAAGGTTTCAAAGAACGTATTGACATTAAAGTAGCCTTTTTCTTCCAAACGGTTATTAGCGATTAATGACAACACAGAGTAGTATTCCAATGGCTTGTTAGTGAAAGGAGTTGCAGAAAGAAGAGTAACATTTCTACCGTCATAATTCTCTTGAATGTATTGACTTGCCATCCAAGTATTGATGCCAAGTGCCGAAGTGCGTTGATTTTGACTTCTAAAATCCGAAGCAAATCGTCTATCTTCAATTCGAACTTTTCCTACAATATGATTTGCATTATGCACTTCATCAAAAGTTAAGTGGTCAAATCCAAAATCTTCCCAATCATAAACTTTCCCCTTTTTCATTTTTCCCTTTACTTCATCTTTTCGGGCAATTCTTTTTTGTTTTTCTCTTTCAGATTCTTGTTTTACAATTATGCTGTCATCTGAATTTTTAATAATTTTGGTTTCATTTTCAGAAATATAAGAAAACTGACCTGCTAAGTTGTTTGTAATCTCTTTATTAAATCCAATATTATTGAAACCAGAATAAGTTACAATCGTGATTTCATTGTCTTTATTGTCAAAGTTGGATAAATCGTAACCTTTACCAAGATTGCCCAAAACATTCATTTTAGCATTAGGTATAACTTCATAAATAGTTTCTACCCATTGCTTTAAAATGTTGTCATTAGGAACGACTATCAAGGGACGTTTTGCTGTTTTTCGCTCCATAGCTTCGTGCATAGCCAAAACTCCCGATAATGTTTTTCCAAATCCAACTTCGTGAGCTAATGCTCCAACACCTTTTGTTATAAGTCTTCCAACTCCTCCTTTTTGTACTTCCGCCAATTTTAGAGGTTTTCCTTTAAAATTATAATGAATTTTAGAAAACAAAGGAAATTCATTGTAATTGGGAATATAAATATTATTGTAGTTTCTATTAAAATCATTAACAAATTTTTCTTTTTCTGCAGTTGTCATTTCTTCTCTAATGAACCTTTTAAAAAGGTCATTTGCAACTTCTTTTCGGCGTTCTCTTACCAATGCATTACGTTCACGGTCACTTCCTGTTACTGTAACGTTATCTACAAATTCTTGTATTTCCCAATAAGATGAGCTTTGATATGCTTCAGCTGGTAAATCTTTTACAAAATCTTTGAATTTATGAGCAAGAGTAAAATCTTCAATTTCGGTATATGTTTCCCACCTTACTCCGCTAATTCCATAATTCTGTCTTCGTTTTTCAACCTCTCTTTCGCCTAATTTAAATTTGTGTACAAATTCGTGATTAGGACTTATAATAATATCCTCTAACTTCTTGGGGGTGGGTAAAACACTTTCCAAAAGAGCTTTTTGTTTTTGATATTGTTGCTCATTAATAGCGTGTTTATCTCGTTCTAATTGCTTTAATTTCGAGTAAATATTTCCCTCTGCATAGTAGAAATCGTGTACCCATTCCCCTTTACTGTAATTAGCATATTTAGAATGCTTTATTGGGTCATTTAGTGTGCCGTCATAATTAGCATTTTTAAATGCTTCTATTTGTTCTTTTGTTAAATTAGGATTGTTTTGTAATGCTGTATTTACAATACTATCATTTTTAGAAAATTGATATTTAAGAACTCCTTTTTTTATCTTAGGTTCTGTTTGTATTTCATATTCCGATTGCACTTTCTTTTTTAATCGGGAATTAATAATCCTATCTGATTTTGTAATAATTTCTTGAAGTTTTTCTTCTGTGAAGTTATTTTGTGTATTTTTTAAGTTTGAATTAATTTCAGTATATTTTTCTGTTTCTTTTAAAACAGATGGAGTTTTAAACTTTATTTCGTTTAACTTGTCTAACACCATTTGTGTTTTTTCAATAGCGAACTCTCGCCTACTTTTTATTTCTGTACAAATCCCAATAGAAAGTCCGGGATATTTTTTAAATTTTTGCAAGTAAGTATCAAGCGAATAGTCGGGAAATTTGACAAAAACTTCTTCTTCATTTTTGGGAAGTAATTCTAAATTTAATTTTTCCGCTAATATTTTAGCATCATTACCATAGCTTTCATAATACCCCTCAACTTCAAATAAAAACAGAGTGTTAGGGTTTTCACTTTTTAATTCTTTGTGGTGCTTGAGATAATCAAGTGAACTGTTACGCTCAATACTATCAAACAAAGAGAATTGGAAAGATTGTTTTTTTACCGTTTTGGCATTTTTTTCAGAAGTTTTATTGTTTACACCTGAAGAAATCTTGTTATCGACACTATTTACTACAATGTTATTTTGATATACCCTTTCCTCATAATCAATGATAGCATTAGAAGAATCTTTCTTCATTTCTTCATAATGTTGTAATATCTCATTTTTATCTTTACTTTCGTATTCCTCAATCGGTAATCCGTCTTCTTTTTTTATTGCAAAAGTTCGATAATATGTGCCATTTTTTAACTCTTCCGCTTTAATAGTTTCATTGGTTTGCAAACTATCCTTTCTAATAGTAGCAAGAGCTTCATCTAAACTTCCGTGTACATATTTTTCTAATTTTCCAAAACGATTGTTTTTTTCACGAATTTCGCCTAAAACTTTATTGGGGTTCTTTTCAAAATATTTAGAAATATCAATATTCTGTACTTGACTGTCTTTCTTGAGTAAAACAATATCCGTTCCTATTTGAGTACCTGCAAAAGAACCAACAGGCAACCGATAAGCGTTAATAAGCTCAGCATTATTTAACCTTTTTTGGCGATTTAACCAACCGCTTGGTAGAACCATTGCCAAAACACCGTTTTCTTTCATACTATCCAACGAACGCTTAATAAAATAATCTTCGTATTTAGAGATTTTAGGTTCTTCGCCTAAACCTTTATATAAACCTCTATGGTCGCCATAAGGGGGATTCCCAATCACTAAATCATATTTTTCAGAAAATAGGCTTTTGTCTCTTTTAAAACCGTTATCGTCTATAAATTCTGTTTCAAATGACCGTAAGTTTACCGTTATATTAGGGAAAAGAATTTTTGAAATTTTAGCAGTTGTTTCATTTATTTCAAATGTATTAATATTTGTATTAGACAAATTTTCAATTGCATTTAGAAAGTTTCCTGTTCCTACGCTTGGTTCTAAAATAGAAAATGGTGGCTTTACATTAAACGCTTTTTCCCTAAACTCGGTTAATGTAATAGTATTAGTTTTACTATCTAATACATTATTTTCATCTGTTAAATGCAGTAAAGTATTTCCTATGTCATTTTCATCTATATCATAAGATTTATCTACAATAATCATTTTTTGATTATTATAAATAGGAATTTCAAAAGTAGTTCCTATAGCTAATTTATTTGCATTTATAGTGGAGTAGTCAATATCATTTTTATCGATTCTATTAAGCTCATTATTTTTGTCAAACTCATTATTTAGAAGATTTTTGACTACCTCTACTAATTCTTTATTAGTATAATACTCATCTAAAACTCCTCGTCCTTGCTTGGCTATTCCACCTGTCTTGTATTGTTTCACCAAGTCTTTTAAGTCATCTGTAATCCTTAGATTTTCATTTAATTGTATTCGGTTTCGGTCATCAACAAAACAAGCCACAGACACGAGTTCTGCGACTTGTTCATTAGTCAATTTTTGACCTTTATGTTCTTGAATTAGTTTATCTAACTCAGGTATGTTTGTTGTTTCTAATGAGGTAGTCCTAATTCTTCCCTCATCTTCCAACGTTTTGCCTCCAGTATTTTGTCTTCCTCTATTGCTTCCTTTTGCTCGTCGTAATCCGGCATCGAGTTTTTCTGTGCCTGTAAGTCCATTTCCAACATTTGTGCTGAATAAATCTTGTCCTCCTCCGTTATTTCCTCTATCGCCTTGCTTGGGTTGGCTTTGAGAACTAATTGGGTCAATGTGTTGTTTAAATGTCCCACTTCCCATTTGCTGAGAATTGGAAATTCGTTCTGCTCGAGTATTACTTGTGGTGTTTTCATTTTCAACGTTTTTATTTGCTAAATTATTACTTTTTTTATTTCGTTCCAATTTTTTTTTTAGGTAATCATTTAAGTCATTGTTACCTCCTAACTGTATGTTATAAGACAAACGTACATCTTTTACATCTTTATCTTTGAATGCTTCTAAAATTTTTTGTGTTGCATTGTTACCTGCTTCATCACCGTCTAAAATAAGAAACATTTTACCATTGTAGTCCTTATTTTTTTCTATAAATTTATCAATATTAGTAACCGAGTTCAAGCATATTAATGTATGATTATTTTCTCTGTTATTGTCTTTTAATAATTGCAGAAAAGAAAGCATATCTGTCATTCCCTCAAAGACAAACATTTTACTTTCATCAGTTCCCTCAATAATTGTAAAATCATTTTTTCCTATTTTTGATTTCATCATAGGGTTACGAATTTCAATACCTTTTGATTGATTTTCTAAACCGATGCCAAAGTATTGACGTCCTTTTACCTCGTAATGAACCTGTTTGGTGTTTTCTTTAAGAACTTCTTTTGAAATTCCTCTATCCTCAAAATATTCAATAAGTTTTTTGTTGTTGGGAACTATTGAACGAATGATTTTAGTTTCACTTTTTGTTTCTTTACTAATCTTGTCAATTCTTTGTCTTCTTTCTGCAAGTCTTTTCTTGAAATCCGCATCAATAGTAGTATTTCCAAAATCTTTTAGGAAATCAACAGCTTCTTTCCAAGATTTGTTTTCAAATTCCATAACAGCTTTTATTGTTTGTCCTCCTTTGCCGGATTTGAAATCATAAAAGCCGTCATCAGTCACAGAATATTTGCCATTTTCTGAAATGAAATAATAATCTTTTCCATACTTCTTGTCAAATTTTACTGTGCCCTGACTTTCTAAGTGATAAAAATAATCTACCAATGATACATTATCTAATATTTTTTGCAATTCTAATTCTGTGTATTGTGTCATAATTTCAACCTGTTTTTCACAAAGTTTTGATTATTTAACAAAACAAACAACAGAACTCTCAGTATGTGAACTATTATGAACTAAAATGAACTATTATGAACTTTTCGCACCTGTTTTTAAGGTAATTGTTTTAAAATATGCTTTATTAGTTCTTCTGGTGTTTTTTGCCGTTGTACTTTAGTCATATTAGAAAAAGTACCGGGTACTTTATTTTTTGCTCCTCGACCAAAATCATCAAGTTCTTTTAGCTTTAGCTCTTTAAAGTTGGTTATAATGATAGTTGGCTTGGTTGTAGGAAACCCATAGGAACTTAGCGTACATTCTTTAATTACAGCATTTGTTTCCTCTAAAAAATTTAAAAGTCTGGGATAGTTTCTTAATTTACCTCTTGGGTTTTCAATAAAGAAAAAGTCCGGCTTAGTTTCTTTTATTATCGAGGTAGTTTTTTCAAAAATCTCTAAATGGATTTTAGCTTTTTCTGTTTTGGGTTTATAATCTTTAGTTAAGTGAAAACCACCATTTGCGTGGCTCCAAATATCACAAGGTAGTCCAAACCACATAATTTTAGGTTTCATACTTTTGAAAAAAGAGCTGCATACTTTTAAAATATCCATTTTTAAAGTTGGTTCACAGACACCTTTTCTTCTTCGGTTATCTAAACTTATGGTTTCATAACCGAAAGAGCGAGCTACATTTGTAAAAGACCCGCTCCCCGAAAATATATCTATAGCCAATTTTTCCACTCTACTTTTTGTTAAAGTCAAAAATTACTTTAAAATCCTTATCAAGTTTTAGAGAAGCATCAAATTTACTTCCTTTTTTAGAGGTAAAACCTTTGATAAGCCTTGTTTTATCTTTTGTCAGCAAATCTTTAATTGCTGTTGATGATATTTTCTTTCCTGCAATAGTTTTCCAAATAGAAAAATTGCAACCTTGTTGCCATTCAGAACAGCCAAAGGATTTTTTTCCCTCATAAATTTTGCCTTTTTTGCATTTTGGGCAAGTGCCTAAATCTTCTCTTTTTTCTGCACCTATTTGAACTTTTACTTCCTTAGAAAAAATATCATTAACAATTTCTTCAGTAAAGGTTGTAATTGCTTTGTAAAATTTTTGTATATCCTCTTTCCCCTCTGCTACTTTCTTTAATTTCATTTCCCAAATAGCAGTGGTAATAACATTGCTAACTTGTAAATCCTTAACCACTTCATAATATTTTAAGCCTTTTTCGGTAGGGATAAATTTGTTCTTTTGCAGTCTTATGAAGTCTAATTTTTTCAATCGTTCAATAATACTCGGTCTTGTCGCCTGTGTTCCGATTTGTAATGAATTTATATCAACAACAGATTCTATTAATTCTGCAGTATCAGGGTCTTCCTCTTTGAGTAATTTACCGAAGTTTGTTAAATCTTTAGTTAAATTGACTTCTGAATATAAAGCCGGTGGCTTACTTTCAATTTCTTTTAATTCAAATTCTTCTACATTTACAATATCGTTTTCCTGTATTTGAATATCAAATTCTTGTTCATCTGTTTGTTCTTTATTTTCGGTAGTTTCGTAGATTTTCCAACCTTTGACAAGTAATTTACTTCCATAGGTAAAAAATGGTACATTTGTATTATCAAAGGTAATTTTTGTCTTTTCATATTCGGCTGCTGCTGAAAATGATTGCAAACACCTTTGAATAACCAATTCAAAAATATTGAGTTCTTTTTCTGTTAATGAATTAAGGTTTGAAATTTCGCCTGTCGGTACAATAGCATCGTGAGAACCTGTCAGTTTTTTATCATTAACCGACTTCGGTTTATCAATGCAGAAAGAAAAAGGTACATTCAAAATATCTTGTGCAAATTGAGGTAGAAAGCCTTTGATTTTTGCAAAGTTTTCTTCATTAATATATTCGCTATCAGTACGAGGATAAGATGTCAATTTTTTTTCATATAATTTCTGTGCTGTGTCAAGTGTTTCTTGTCCTGTATAACCGTATCTTTTATTGCTTTCAACGATTAGCGTATCGATTGAAAAAAGTAATGGAGCAGATTTCTTCTGTATTTTCTTTTCAATCTTAATACATTTATGTTGATTTGATAGCGTATTTAAGACCTGTTCTGCATCTGTTTTTGTTTCATATACTTCGGTTTCAGAATGAAACGGAATGTTTAATTGATGCTTGGCTCTCAAACTATAAGAATAGGATTTTGTAAAATTCTTATTCTTCAAATAGCGTTCACAAATAATTTTTAGAATTGCAGTTTGCACACGCCCAATAGTTAATAAACCTCCATTACTAAACTGTAAAGTCGCCGCTTGTGTTCCATTGATTCCCACTAACCAATCAGCAATAGCACGAGCGTAAGCCGATTTGCCTAAATGATACATTTCTTCTTGTGGTCGCAAATTTTGAAAACCTTTGATAATATCGCCTTTGGTTAGTGATGAAATCCACAATCGTTTAAAAGGTAATTTACATTCCAAGAAATTATACACATACAAAAATATCAATTCGCCCTCACGGTCAGCATCAGTTCCATTGATAAGTTCTGTTGATTTATTCATCAAATTTTTGATGATGTTCAGTTGTTTTTTCTTCCCGGTATCAATATTGCCTTTTGCATCAGAACTAATTCTGTACCTATATTTTATAGGGATTAAAGGCAAGTAGCTTTTTCCCCACCTACTTCCCTCTCTATATTTAGTGTCTCGTTCCAACTCAACCAAATGTCCAAAACACCAAGTCAAGTAATACTGACTACTTTGCATATATCCGTCTTTGGTGGTAAATCCTCCTAATGCTTTGGCATATTCTCGTGCTTGTGAGGGTTTCTCTGCTATTATTAGTTTCATAATTTATTGTTATTTAACAACCATTTATCAAATTTCAGTTTGTAAAGAACATAATTTTCATAGATAGTTCTACTTTCTATTTTCGCAAAAAAAGAAATATCACTGTCTCTAAAATCTGTTATAATATTTTCCCTTATGAGTATTTCTCGTCCCTCATCTGAGCTATAAAAATCATTCATTTCTTCCCACTCAATGGCAATCATTATAGTATCACCTTTGAGAGGGATTTGTTTTGTTTTTTGAATAAATCCTTTAATTCTATGAGTTGCTTTTTCAATGATTTTTTCTTTATATTTTTGAAACCAAAAAAACATTATTTCCCCATATTCTTTTCTATTATCAACAAAAATTATTTCAACATCTATCATCTATTTCAAATTTAAGTACCGGGTATTTTTTTATCTTTTGAGTTCTTGAGTTTTTTCTATATAGTTGAACTTCAGAAATAAAAAGTCCGGCATAGTTTTTTTACCTCGAGGTACTTTTTTATTATTAAAATATTACTTGGTAAATAATAATAAGTCTACTAAATAAAATTATTGAAGCAATTACTAAAAATGTACAAAAAAAGAAGATTAGACTAAAAATTAGTTTATACGTATTGGACTTATTTTTATTGTATAATTTAGGAATAATAAACCTTGATAGAATTATTGCTAAAAAAAATGCTAATAAAAAGAAGATTGCTTCACTATCCCATAAGAATAAAACTACATAAATCCCCATTATAGTTACTGCTACGTACATTAAACTTGGAAGTAAAATCTTTTCAATTAATTTCATATCTTTATTTAAGTCTGAGAGCGAGACAGGATTCGAACCTGTTTTGACTAATTACATTAGTATGTGTTTCCTTTTTTTATTTTTGTCACTCGCTCAATTTTGATTTGTTTTAGAATGGCAAATCATCATCTTCATTCGCAGGGTTTTCTACTACCGGAGCTTCTGTTTTAGGAGTTTCATCAACTTTATTGTCTAACATTTTCAGTTCTTGCAACTTTACTTCTGTTATATGTTTCCTTACTCCGTCTTTTTCATACGAGCGGTGTTTGGTATAGCCCTCAATATAAACCTTACTTCCTTTCTTTAAGTATTTTTCACAAACATCTGCAAGACCTCCATTAGCCACCACATTATGCCATTGTGTATCACTTTTTTGTTCGCCTGTTTGTTTGTCTTTCCATTTTAGCGAGGTCGCTACTGAAAGTCTAACAATTTTCCCTCCATTTTCAAAGTTTATAACTTCGGGGTCTTGTCCCAAGTTCCCCATTAATATTTGTTTGTTAAGCATTTTGTTAAGTTTTTAAATTATTATTTTCGCTTTTGAGCATATTTTTGAAATTCAAAAATATCTTGTGCTTCTTCATCTATTTTCTTACGTGGCAGCAATTGAACTGTAATAAAGATGTTTTTATTTTTATCGTAACTATCTATTCTTTCCAAACGACCGCTATAATCTTTATCTATTTGAGAATTTAAAGAATAAGGAAATATAGTATCTGTTAAATAGATATAATAACGAGCAAAATAATCTTTCGTAGTAATTTCAAATCGCCTATATTTTTTTTCTAGTAAAATTGTATCTGCAATATTTTTCCTTTTAGAATAATTAGGTACTGTCCCGTTAAAAAAAACTGCACCATTGTTTTTCTTATAAACAGAAAACCATTCATTTTTACTGTCATTGATAATAACACTTTTAGCTCTTTCCGGCGTTCCCATATTGAAACACAAAGAATCTTGAATAAAGTAAATATTATCAATAAATTGAGGGTATTCTAAATTCGGAACTAGTTCTACGATTTTGTCATTTTCATAGTTCAATTTAGATACGTAAAAACTTTTTACAGAATCTAACCCTTTTGATGCTTCCAAATATACATTTGTGATTATATCAATTCCTCCTTTTTCAGATTTGATTTTAGGAGCATCTTTTTGGCAAGAAACGAATACCACGCAAGGAATAATAAACTTTAGAAAATCAAGCATAACTATTTAGAGACTTCTTTTAGAGCTGTGCTGTTTTACATTCGCTTTTTCAGTCTCATCTACTTCCACCTCCTGTACAGATTTGTTAGTATTTACTCTATT
>PDWI01006302.1_pt1 | contig 14971 bp, 16 predicted proteins | sample 1430891 | NCBI WGS metagenome assembly PDWI01 (sample SAMN01162508, study PRJNA174530) | Oral metagenome, whole genome shotgun sequencing project. | biome: Marine environment; feature: Marine mammal; material: Swab sample of the gingival sulcus; isolation source: swab sample of gingival sulcus... | reverse complement strand
CCCTTGTAGTCGTAAATCTCTTCGGCCCGAATACCGCCTGTGCAGTCGACAAAAGCGATTTGTTTTTCCATGGCGGAAAATTCCAGTCCCATGATCGCAGCAACATTGGTTGCCACTTCGTCGCCGCCGATAACACAGACTGTTGCGCCGACCTTGCCTTCCACGACCCCCTGCGCGGCTCCGGCACATCCCGGATAACCGCAGCCGCCACAATTGGCCCCGGCCAGCACACTCTCTACTTGAGCAATGCGCGGGTCTTCGTAGACATGGAGTAGCTTTGAGGCAACAGCCAGTATGACCGCTGCCGTAAAGCCGATTCCCAGCAAAATGAGTACTGATGATACGATCACTCACATACTCCTATGAAGCCATGCCCTTGAAGGCGAAAAAGGCCAGAGACATCAGACCTGCCATAATCAATGCTATGGGAGTCCCTTGCAGGCTGGTCGGTATCCGGGCCAGGTCAAGGCGCTCACGAATCCCGGCCAGAACGACCAGGGCGAGCATGAAGCCGACCCCCGAAGCAATGGAAAAGATGACGGTTTCCAGCAGGGTATACTCTTCGCGTTGGCAAATGATGGCGATACCGAGTACAGCGCAGTTGGTCGTGATGAGCGGGAGAAAAATACCGAGGGATTTGTACAGGGGGGGGATAGCTTTTTTCAGAAACATCTCAACGAATTGGACCAGCGCGGCAATGACAAGGATAAAGCAGATGGTTTGCAGATAGCCGAGATCATTCGGCCCCAGCAGATATTTTTGCACGCACCACGTGATTGACGCAGCCATGGTTGCGACAAAGACGACAGCCAGCCCCATGCCGATGGCCACACCGGATTCCTTGGAAGTACCGATAAACGGGCAGTTGCCGAGGTATTGCGCCAAAACGATGTTGTTGACGAATATGGCGGCTATAATCATGACAAAGTAATCCATGCCGCCTCCTTATGCTACGGGCCTTTTGGCGCACATTCCGCAGGTTTTGCAATCGTGAATCGGTCCTTCGATGGCCTCCAGCCCTCTGGCTTTGCGCCGCCAGTTGGTAAAGGTATTCATCCCGGCCAGCATCAGGCCCAAACAGACAAATGCGCCGGGGGCTTCGACCATGAACGTAAACGGTTCAAACCAACTGCCCAAAACGGTCATGCCAAACCATGTGCCGTAGCCGAATATCTCACGGATGGAACCCAAAAGTGTTAAGGAAAGGGTGAAGCCTATCCCCATGCCAAGACCGTCAGCCACGGCAAGGTAAACCGGATTCTTTGACGCAAAGGCTTCGGCGCGTCCGAGGATGATGCAGTTGACGACGATCAGCGGAACGAAAATCCCAAGTTGTTGATACAGTGGATAGGCGTAGGCCTGCATGAGCAGTTCGACGCAAACGACCAAAGAGGCCGCTACCACAATAAAACAGGCGATGCGGACCTTGCCCGGAATGATTTTTCGCAACATGGAGACCAGCAGATTGGACAATGTCAAAACAAAAATGACCGCCATCCCCATGCCAAAACCGTTATAGGCTGTTTTGGTCACGGCAAGTACAGGGCAGAGACCGAGCACCAGCTTGAATGGGGGCAGGTCTTTCCAGAGTCCCTTGGAAAATTCTTTCCACAATCTGCTCATAGTGTGTACCTAGGAACCCCATGTGTCATGGAGTTTGTCCTTGAGTTTGTGAAATATGGCAACGGCATCGTTGACAGCGGCGACCGTGGCGGCGGATGTGATGGTTGCCCCTGAAATGGCCTGGATAGTGCCGCCGTTTTGGGTCAAGGCAACCCTGTCTGCCGGTTGGTTCCGAAATTGATCCCTGTATTCCTGTTCGCTGGCACGGGCTCCAAGTCCCGGTGTCTCTTTTGATGTGGTTATTCCGATACCTTCGATTCGGGTGCCGTCAGTGGATATCCCGACCATGACGCCGACCGGGCCACCATAGCCACCACTAAACCGCTCAAAGGCAACGCCTGTGAGCTTGCCCTCCTTGAGGGCCGGAAAGACGGTCACAGAACTCCCTTGCAAATCAAACGTCTTGCGATCTTTCACCGGATTGTTGTCATAGTTGGTCAATACCTGTGCCAGGGCTGGCCCCTGGACATAGGTCAGCACCTGTTCCTCTATTCGTTCCCTGGTTGCTTCCCGAACAGTGGCCAGCGTCAGCCCGGACAGACCACAGATGAGGGAAAGCACAAGAATCATCTTCAGCATTTCTTGCATATCTTCGTGTCCTCCGGTTCCTGTGTCAAGCGGTAGGCTCCCCCGAATGGTTTGGGACGGATGCGATCAAGCAGGGGGGTAAACAGATTGGCTAATAAAACGGCAAAGGGAACACCGTCAGGATATATGCCATAAACACGAATGACGATGACCATGATTCCGGCCATAAAGCCATAGATGAGTGTAGGGATTCTCCCCACAGGCGATACGGCAGGATCGGTCGCCAAAAAAAAGGCTCCGAAGAGTGTGCCTCCGGCCAAAAGGTGGAACAGGGGAGAGGCGTAGGTCATCGGATCTATCAGTTGGAAAATCCAGGCGGTCAGGGATACGCCGAAAACAAAGGAAAGAGGAATCTCCCAACGGATGTGTTTGCGAATCAGGAGAAAAAGACCGCCAGCCAGTAGTGCCACCAAGTGAACTTCGCCGAGTCCACCGAGTTGTTTCCCCATCAGAAGAGCGGTGCTCTCAAGAGCCTCAACGGATTCCAGGCCGAAGTGTTTGAGGTTTTGCAATGGCGCCGGAAGATTGGACATGAGCATGGTCGCATTGGTGTCCATGTAGCTGCCCCATGAAATACGGCAAATTGCCCAACCGACGAGGGGCGCGGCCAACGGGTTGCCGCCGAGGCCTCCGAAAATCATCTTTCCGATGACGATTGACGCTACCGATCCGGCTGTCACAAGCCACCAGGGGGATGAGGCCGGAAGCAGAAAGGCAAACAACAGACCAGTGTGGATGGCACTGTAATCGTCTATTGACAGGTCGGTCCCGGCCAATCGATTGCAAATGGCCTCCGCAAGTACGGCCACAGCGCAGGAGAGAGCCATGACCCGCATGGCTTCTGCGCCAAATGTGTACACCGCCATAATGGCCGCTGGTAGCAGGGCGAGGAGTGTTTCACGCATATAGCCTGTAATGGTGCGACCGCAATGGATATGGGGCGGGACCGAAACAGTGAGTATGGGTTGCAGTGGCTTTGTTATCACAGACTACCTCCGTTTCCCGCTTTCGGCTTTTCGGATATGATACCGGTCACGCCACGAAGGAGGGCCAGTTCATATTTGGCCAGCCTGATGTATTGCAGTAACGGTCGTTGCGCCTTGCACCAGTAGCTACAGAGACCACATTCGATGCAGGAATGAATGTGGAAATCTTCTGTCCTGTCAAATTGTTTGAACTCCGCGCATCGGCTAATCATTCCGGGCATGATGCGGGCCGGGCAGTGTCGTTCACATTCCCCGCATCCCATGCAAAAGTTGTTTGTGGGGTTACCTTGGGGAGAACGAAGCAGGGTGAGACCGGTTGTGTCTTTTCCCACCCCCTGTTGCAGGTTGAGTGCTGCCGTGCCACGCATGAGTCCGCCCAGGATGGCCTTGTCGCCGGGCTGCACTAACGCACCCGCTTCACGGGCCAACCAGCCCACAGGAGTGCCTATTTTGACCAGATAATTCTGCTTGCCCATAGTCATGACCGTTTCCGTGACAGGACGCCCTGTTTCCATGACCCGGCCAATGAAGAAGAGTTCTTTGATGTTGAGGATCGTTGCTTTGGCCGGACGTGCCCCCGGACGAACTTCCTGACCGGTAACGGATTTGATAACCAACTGGTCTATTCCGTTGGGATAGGTCGGGTGGACGTGGATGATGGAACAATTGGCAAAGGCATTGACGCCGTTCCCCCTGGCCGTAACAAGAAACATGCGGGATGGGCCAATGATGTGCTGTACAGTGTCCAGGCCCATCTCTACTGTTTTCCGGTAGTCGCGCAACAATGGTTCATAGATGGATATATCTGGTTCCGGCGGGACGGCATTGATGATGAGAGTCGGTGCCGGATACAGCATTTGGGTGTTGACGCCCATTCCACGTAGCCATTCTTTGAGGTATGCATCGTTGGGCGGTGGCGATTGTGGAGGAGCGTGGCTTGTGTCGGTCACCCGGATACGTATGGCGTCTTTTTCCGTTTCCATGACAACGCCGGCCAAAGGTGCATGGATGTCATCAATATTGTCGTTGTTGGCTCTGGCTATTTTCGTTTCGGCCAAGACCTGATCCCCTGGGGAGCGGAGAGCGGTGTGTGCGTGTATGGGGATGCGCAAATACTCCGGCTGTGACCCTTTGACAAGCGGTCCCGTGTTGCCGGTGAGCAGGCTGAAACTGAATGGTGTCATATTCATGCCCCCCCTACTTCATGTGGCATTGGTAGCAGGTGTCGTCACCGAACGGTCCACTGTCGTATTCTTCGTGGCAGGACATGCATTGTTTATGAAATGCGGTCGTCGTGGTTGGCACCAATTGATCAATGGGTCGCTTGTGGCAATGGGAGCATGCCTGCGGCTCAAATCCTTTTGCCGGAATCAGTTCTCGTGTATGACAATGGCGGCATCCCTCCATTCCTTCTTCATAAAAGTCGTCATGACAGTCGGCGCAACGGGCATGGTTGGCATCGCGCAGATTCGGGACATCTCCATCCTTTTCAGCGTGATGACATTGTGAACATGCCTGCGGTTCCGGTTCAATAGATTTGTCATGATGACACATCTGGCAATCCTTTTCGACGTAGTCGTTTACGTGAGCATCGTGGGAGAAGTTTGCTATCGTGGCGATTGGGTGGTGGCATGCAATGCAATATTTCGGGTCAATCTCATCCTGATGGTTTGCAGCGAACGTTGCATCGAATTTCTTGACATGACAACTGTTGCAATGCGGAGGAGTTGTGTCACCAATTGAGGTGTGGTGACATTGGGTACAGTCTTCATCTTCGTTTTCCAGATGGCTTTTGTGTGTGAAAATGACCTTTCCTGCCTTGTTGTCGAGAAGGACACGGACCGGTGGCCCTTCTGATTCAGCAGGCACCAGATAGCCCGACAGGGCGATAATAAAAAGGATGCCCGTTAGGATGGTGATAGGCAGGTAGCGTTTTTGCAATGATTAAACCTCAGAATCGTACGGGATGGATTCTTATAGCGAGAAAACTGCGGTTTCGTCCATAATTATGTCAGATTGATATGATTTCTTTGGGCGTTTTGCCCCTTGAGTCTGGACTTTGCGTTCGATTGTGAGGTTGCTTTTGCCGATGCCCATATCGGTGGGGAACGCTATTTGCCCAAGAGTACTTTGCTACAGACGGCTGCGGCAAACAAAAGGACTCCTGCCCACCAGAGCGTAATCGCCAATTCCGTTGTCGTGAGAAAATAGGTTAGTTTGATTGCGAGGGATATAGAGCAGTGCTGGAAGAGGTCGATTATGTCAATGCCGAGAATGTCGCTCAATATCGTCATAAGAGTGATTGATGGCCATGTTGCGGTCAAAATCCACACAACGCTCTGGTAGAGGAGTGTGATTACACAGCCAGTCCAGGTCACGATACCAAGCGTTTTTAACAAGGTATGCACGACCATGTCCTTGTGAGAGTGGTTCTTTTCGATATCATAGCTGTTCCGAATGTCATCCTTTGGCTGTTAGTGGAAATGCTGGAAGAGTTGCGATCAAGAGGGAGCACTGAGTTGATAACGCATCAAATTGTGCATCTTTTTTTCAAGAGCCGCTATTCTTTTTGTCTTGGGAAGCAGAGAAAAAAAGACTGTCATATATGTATGCTTTTTCACGAGGTGAAATGTTGTTTTGAACTGAATGTCGTTGAGCCAGCCGATGACAAGTATTTTGAAGTCGTTGATGTAACGCGCTTTTGCATAGTCTCCCAATCTTCCTGATATGACTTCATCAAGAAGTTCTTCCGTATATTGATCTGGTGATTGCTCCAGATTAAGGGTTACGGCTTGATCGGGGTTATCGCTTGTAAAGTGCTCTGCCAGGACTCTATAGATATCGAGTTTGTCTGCATCGCGGACAACATGGGTCATTATTTTTACCTCATCGGATATCTTTGGCGTGACTTTGAGTGCATTGTGTTGCGCAACGGCAAAGCGAATCTTGCGCCATTCCTGCCTGGAATATGGGCCAGGCAAGTGCATGTCCCGCAAGATGAGTGCTCCCAGTTTCCCGTGGTTGACGGATTTTTTGTCGTTGAAGGTTTGGAATCGGACCAATTGCGGGAAGCGTCCGATGTCGTGATACAGTGCTGCCAGACGGCAAAGGTCGGCAAGGCGGCCATCAATGTTTTCTCCTTTCAAGATCAACTCGGCATTTTCAAGTACCTTTTGGGAGTGCTCCAGCTTTAACCGCAAGAGCCTGTTGACGTCTTCATTGGGCCCAAGGTGGGAAATCGCAAATTGTTTGAGATGCTCAATATTGGCGGCAAGGGACATCATTTTTCCTGGAGATTGCGTATTTTTATTCGGAACTCGGCTTCGGAGATTTCGCCATTTGCCAACTTTGCCTTTAGTTCGGCCCGCTCTGCCTTGCGCTCCTCGGCGGCTTCCCGATCCATTTCCTTGTCACGGAAAATCCCTTTGGGGCCATAAAGGGCTCGGAGGAAAACTATTATGACGCCAAATATCAAAGTAACGAATGTCATACGGGCTATTGCAGGGAGCAAATGGTCGCCATAGCCTGCGTTGAAGGGCCATGCACGCCAGGCAGGGGTGTCCAGAAAATCAAAAAAATCGGACAGAAATATCGGTATTTCTTGTAGCAACATTCTCTCTCCGGGAAACGTTTCCGTGGTTTGTCGGCGGCAATTACCTACGTTGCAATCAAAGAGCTTGCAAGTGTTTACTCGCCGGGCGTTGTGGATTCCTTGCCTTGATTCGGGAATCTGTGAACTCTTCTCATTGAGTTTCCAATAAGGATGGTGTAGGAGTGCCATTGACCATGATTAAGGCGTATTCTAAAGGGAGCAGGCCTGCCTGACAAGCCCATTGAGGGAGAAAGTCTTTTTTATACCATTTTGCGTGATCGTGCGCTTCTTGACCAGCAGGCCGTTCAGTCGGACTGCACCTGACATATAATGCGACACATTCCATCAAAAATATTTGTTATTATCGGGTTGAGTTTCGTCAATCTGTTTTGCCTTGTGGGGCCAGCCGTGGCGAACCAGACAGAGGGCTTTTCTGGCGGGAGTGTCCTCAATATCCTTTTTCTGGGAGTGATCGCCTATTTCCTTGTCCGCATGTTTCGTCGGAAAAGGAATAAGGATGACAATACGCCCCGGCTCGGGAAGTGGACATCAAAGCGGGAAGATGACGACCACAAGGTTATCCCTATGGACAGACATGAAGCGGCTCGCCAGATGTGGAACCACCTGAGTTCCGATAAACCCAGGCAGGAGCCGTCTGCCCAACAGCAGACTGATATAAAGCCAACGCACGGGAGTTCGGATGCCCCCAGGCAGGAACCGGCTGTCCATGATCAGCGTGCAGGTGATTTCAGTGAGGAAGAATTTCTGGAAGGGGCCAAGCTCTTCTTTTCCCGATTTCAGGAAGCGCACGACAAACGTGAATTTGACGAATTGAAGATATTTTTATCCGACGAAGTGTATACCAATGCTGTTGCCGAGGTTCACGACAAATCCCGTGAAGGGCATACGGAGGTCATGCTCCTCAATGCCCGCCTTGTGGAAGTGAAAAGCGAGGGAGAAAGAACGGAGGCAACCGTTTTTTACGATGCCCGGCTTCGGCGAGGGGTGTCTGGAGAGCAGCAGGAGCATGTTCGGACTGTGTGGGAGTTTTCCCGTAACGACAGTGTTGAAAACGGTCTTTGGACGTTGGAAAAAATCAATAAAGTGGATCAATAACCCGTTGGGATTCGGAGGAGCTCGTGGCTGCGAAAGACTATGATCTCACACAGCCCATGGCCGATTTGATCGACATTGCCGTACGCAAGTTCGGTGCCGTCGAGTTTCAGAAAGTGGCTGTGGGCGACTCTACCTTGCAGGTGTTGCAAATCAAGCACATGCAAAAATACATTGACAAATTGATGGACAAAACCCGGTCCGGCAAAAGCGTGACGTTGCCCTTATGGGCCAAAATCTGGCCCGGCAGTTTCGTGATGGGACATTCTCTTTCTTCGTTCCCTTTGGAAATAGACGCCAAAATCCTTGAAATCGGTGCCGGTGCCACTTTGACTGCCCTGGTTTTGGCAAAACGGGATTACGATGTGACGGTTGTTGACATGGACCCCGATGCCTTGCTGTTCAGCCGAATCAATGCCCTTAAAAACGGAATCGGCGACAACCTGAAAACTGTTCGTACCAACTTCAAGGATGCGCTGGGAACCCGTTTTGATTGTGTTGTCGGTTGTGATTTTCTGTACGGACAGGCAGAGTTCGATTGTCTGGCCGCGTTTTTGGATGCGCATTTGGTTGAGGATGAAGCGGGCGAAGTGTTTTTTTCGCTGGAGCTCAAGCGAGTCGCACAAAACTTTTTCATGCAGAGCAGTAAGCGGTTCAATATTGCCAGGTCGACGGCCACTTTCAAGGATCAGGATTCCGGTGAGGAAAAGCCGGTCAACCTGTTCCGTTTCAAGAGGAAGTAAGCATGATTGAGTTGAAGGATTGCGTTAAAGAGTACACCACCGATCAGGACAAGGCGTGTAGTCCGGCAGAAACCGTTGCGCGTGTGAAAAAGCTGTTGGCCGAAAAATGCGAGGGAGTACTGGCTGAAACGGACCGCGTGGATACGGGACGGCTTGGAATACCGGTATTTGTTTCCCAATGCGGACCGGCTGCCAGGCAGGTGATGTCGGCACGGAAGCAGATGGGGAAGGGGGCGTCGCCTAAGCAGGCTGAGGCGTCTGCTCTTATGGAATTGGTCGAACGGTTTTCCTACTTTTCGTTTTGGTCTGATTCGGACAACTTCGATGAATTGACCTGGTCCGAAGCACAGGAAAAATGGCCGAATGAGGTCATGGATATTCGTTTGATTGCCCGGTCAGTGGACGAAGACATAACTGACGACGATGCCGTCAAGCTCATGGATTTGAACCGGTGGCGTTTTCATCCCGCGCTGAACGTTGCCGAGGGCAGGCATGAGTATGTTCCCCTTGACTGGTTCAAGAAGCTCAACGAGTTCAACGGTGCTTCAGCGGGGAACACCTTTGAGGAATCCATCGCCCAAGGCGGTTGCGAACTTGTTGAACGACACGTTTGTGCGATTATTGATCGTGAGCGTCGGGTTATGCCGACCATTGATCTGGATTCATGCACTGACCCTGTTTTTACCCGCCTTGTTGATTGTTTTCAGTCCAATGGAATTCGACTTGTGCTGAAAGATTTTTCTTTGGGGCAGCCTGTCCCCACCGTTGCTGCCGTTGCCTGGGATCCGAAAACCTTTCCGGCATTAAGTGAGATTGTGTTCACGGCAGGGACTTCTTCCTCTCCGGAAAAGGCGGCCATACGGGCCATAACCGAGGTCGCCCAATTGGCCGGAGATTTTGAAACCAGTCGTGTTTACGAGGCGTCAGGGCTTTCCAAATTTACCGATCTGAACGACATTCAGTGGCTTTTGGAGGGGGATGTTGTTCCCCTGGACTCCCTCCCTTCGGTTGAGGACGGTAATATATATAATGAATTGATGGCAATGGCCCGGGGGCTGGCTGCGCAGGGAACGCCCCTGTACTGTGTGGATACCCGGCATCCCGATCTTATGGTCACGGCAAATTATAATTTTGTCCCGGGCTTTGATTTTCGGGAGCGGACCCCCAATAGAAGTATCGGGTTGTTTGTTGGCCGTATTTTGGCAGAAGAGGCTGAATTTGGTGATGCCATGGAAGGGCTTGCGGTCCTGGAAGATATCTACTCCGGCAGCTACTTCCTCCCGTTCTTTCGCGGACTGCTCGCCATGCGGATGGGCGATGTTGAATATGCCGTCGAGCAATTTGCCCAATCCGAACCCCTGCAACCGGCCGCCCCGGAACAGGCTTTGGCTGCTTTCTATCAGGGATATGCTCTGTCCCAACTGGAGAAATGGGGAGAGGCTGTTCCCCCGCTTGATCGGGCCATTGCCCTTGATGATAGCTGCAAGGAGTTTTTCAATTTACGGGGCGTTGCGTATTTCAAGGAGGAAAACTATGAAAAAGCGGCCAGGGATTTTGAGGCTTCCTTGAACATCGATAGTGGTTCTCCTCATGATTTGGCGAACCTGGGCTTGTGTCATAAGTTCATGGGCAATATCGCACAAGCGCACGATTATCTCGGTGCGGCACTCAAGTTGGACCCGGACCTGGACTATGCTCGCAAGCATTATGATGAAATCTCGTAAACACAGTTGGTTATGGGATACGCTTTAAATCAATATTTCTTTGCTGGGAATGTCGAGACCCCTTGACAAATAACTATTGGAACAGTAATGTCCCACCACGGTTTTTGAGTAACCTCACCATTCGGTATCAAACAGCGGATCGCTGTTTACAAGGATAAGGCAGTTCCGAGTGTTCGGAGCTCAGCATTGACAACTATCCTAGGAGGATAAAATGGCTGTTGTTGAATATCAAGGTATTTCCTTTGAGGTCGATGAAGACGGCTTCCTGCAGAAATTTGAAGACTGGACCCCCGAGTGGGTTGAGTACGTTAAAGAGTCCGAAGGTATCAAGGAAATCTCCGAAGATCACCAGAAGGTTCTCGACTTCTTGCAGGATTACTACAAGAAGAACGGCATCGCTCCGATGGTCCGCATCCTTTCCAAGGTCACTGGCTTCAAACTGAAGCAGATTTACGAACTGTTCCCGTCTGGACCGGGTAAAGGTGCTTGTAAAATGGCTGGCCTTCCCAAGCCTACCGGCTGCGTCTAGTCCACAGCCAACGATTGATATTAAAGGCGGGAGCCGTGCTCCCGCTTTATGTTGCTGACAAACCCCCACTTTTTGTGGGGTTTTTTTTATAATGCCTTCATGTTGAAGCCCCCCAATGATCAGCCGGTGAAGATGGAATTGGTCTTGACCAGCTGGCTTTGCAAGACTTTTGGGATTATTCGGGTTGAGCGTCCTCTCTGTGAGGGGGAAGGTTGTTAATTTACTCTATGCCATGATCGTATTTTTTGCTAAGAATTCTGAATAGAAAGGTGCGTTTCGGGGGACAGTTTTTCCCTCTGGATTCCCGTCGGGATACGCTTTATTGTGCAAACCAGATAGGTGAGGGGTCGCCTGCTGTCGTGGGAAGCGGGATGAGGCTCGCGCCACATAATTTGGCAACATGGGAGAAGGGCTGAGATGGGTTTAGCTACGGATATAATTCTCATTATTGTCTTTGCCTTTTTTTGCGGACTGGTGGCCCAACGGATAGGGCAGCCCCTCATTTTGGGCTATATTCTGGCCGGGGTGTTGCTTGGTCCATACACCGATGGGTTGACCGTGGCCGGGGTGCATGAGGTGGAGTTGTTGGCCGAAATAGGGGTTGCACTTCTCCTGTTTGCTCTGGGATTGGAGTTTTCTTTTAAGGATCTCAAACCGGTTAAGCTGGTGGCCCTCATAGGTACGCCGCTACAAATGCTATTGACCCTGGTACTAGGGTTTATCGTGGGACATTATATGGGGCTCGATTGGAAAGCCTCCTTATGGCTCGGTGCGCTGGCTTCTTTTTCGAGCACTATGGTTCTACTCAAGACCCTTATGAACCAAGGATGGCTTGGCACGTTATCCTCTAAGGTCATGATCGGTATGCTCATCGTCCAGGATCTGGCTGTTGTTCCCATGATGATCATTCTGCCCGAACTCAACGATCCGGTGCTGGGGTTGCCCAAGCTCGGCTTTGCGGCTCTCAAGGCCGGGTTGTTTCTAACGGCCATGTTTTTTCTTGGCACACGGCTGTTGCCATGGCTTATGGGCCATATCGTCCGTCTCGGGTCGCATGAACTGTTTCTGTTGGCCATCGCGGCCATTGGTCTCGGCGTAGGCTATGTAACCTATCTCGCGGGACTGTCCTTCGCCTTCGGGGCATTTGTGGCGGGCATGGTCCTGAGCGAATCGGATTTCGGCCATCAGGCTTTGAGCGACATCATTCCGCTACGCGACATATTCGGGCTACTTTTCTTTTCTTCGGTAGGGATGCTTTTTGATCCCATGTTTTTGGTGAATCATCTCAGCGAGGTTCTTTGGTTGTTGGTCGTGCTTTGCGCGGGTAAGGGGCTTATTTTCGCCGTCCTTTCACGGTTTTTCGGTTACCGCAACGTGGTTCCCTTGGCCGTGGGGTTGGGACTTTTTCAGATCGGCGAGTTCTCTTTTGTCTTGGCTCGGCTGGGGCTGTCCACCGGTTCCATCGACCATGAACTCCATTCCTTGATCCTCACCGTCACCATCATCTCCATGGTGCTGACCCCCATTGTTTCCGGTCAGACTGCCCGACTCTATGGCTTACGTAATCGCCTGTTTCCAAAAGAAGAGCTTGAGTCCGCCAACATTCTTCCGGAAGGATTGAGCGACCACATAATCATTTTGGGTGCGGGCAGAGTCGGATTGCAGATCGAGCAGATTCTCAAGCGGTTCGGACTGACTCTCGTGGTCGTGGAGTTGGACCACCGGCGATTTGAGGAGGCCAAGAAGGCGGGTATTCCGTCCGTGTATGGCGATGCCAGCCAAGAGATAGTCCTTGAAGCCGCTGGGTTGAGCCGTGCGGCCCAGATTATTGTCACTGTTCCCGATTTGGTGACTATTCGGACCATTATTCAGACCGCTAAGGGGAGTAACCCCAATCCCGACATTATTGTTCGGTCCTCGACGCACAAGCATCTTTACGACATGAAGGAGATGGGGGCCGATGAAGCCGTACTGCCCGAATTGGAGGCGAGCCTGGAGATGGCCCGACAGTCGCTGTTGCGTCTGCACAAATCGCCTGCGGAAATTCAACGCCAGACGGATCGCATCCGCCAGGAAGTCTATTCCGTGCTGGGTGACTCCAGTGACGTGTATCGTGAATTGGTCCAGTTCCGGGGGGCCGAACAGCAATTCGACCTGCAATGGGTCAAGTTGAACGTATCAAGCAATCTGGCCGGAAAATCCATCGGCGAGAGCAACATCCGCAAGACCACGGGCTCATCCGTGGTGGGCGTCGTTCGTAGTGGCCAGCTCAAGACGAACCCTGACGCTACCTACGTCCTTCAAGCCGGGGATCTGATCGCCGTTATCGGTAACGACCAGGACCGCTCCCGTTTTTGCGAGCTCTCCTGAATCGTGGTCGCCATCACCGACTGCATGGCGGAAACAGAAAGCGGAGCAGTCTATGAAGCTGGAAAAATTGTTCTTGCCAAGCCACAGCACAATGCGTATAAGACCGAGTTCCAGACGAAATCAATGACAGGAGTGCGTCATGAAAGCTGATATTCATCCGAAGACTTATAAGGCCAAGATTCGTTGCCATTGTGGGTACGAAGCGGAACTGCTGACCACCAAGGGCGAGGAGTTGGAAGTTGAAATCTGCTCCAATTGCCATCCGTTTTACACTGGCAAGCAGCGTTTTGTTGACACCGCTGGTCGTATTGATCGCTTCCGTAAAAAATACGCAGCGTTCGACAAAAATAAAGACAAGTAGTTTGTCTCGGCGAAAGCCGCGATCATATGCCTTCGTTGGGGTTTTGCGTAGATCGTATCCCTTCGGAGGCATATTGTTTTGTCTGACGGCTTTACAAACGGAGAGGAATCCTTAATTCTATCTATTGTGGCTGGTGGCACAATGTGTCGTAAATGTAACGGGGATTGGTCACTCCCTTTCTTTGTCTATCGGAGGATATCGGATTGAATCTGCGAGGACTTCTTGTATTGGCTGCACCGCAGGCGGTTGGCGGCCAGGCGGTCATTGAAGGTGTGATGATGCGAGCCAGGAACAATCTTGCCATCGCTGTACGCAAATCTGACGGTGAAATCCTGACCGAGGTCCGTCCGTGGGTTTCGTTGGCGATTCATCCCTGGCTTCATAATCCGTTCTTTCGTGGTTTTCCGATTCTTTTGGAGACCATGGTCAATGGTATCAAGGCGTTGAATTTCTCTGCGGTTCAAGCGGCGGAGGATGATGAGGATGATACCGAATTGACGTCCTGGCATCTGATTTTGACCATGGCACTTGCGCTTGGGGCGGCTCTCGGTCTGTTTGTGGTACTTCCTCATTTCCTCTCCATCGGCATGCAATACCTTGAGATGGGCGGCGATGTCGATTCCCTGAGTTTTCATATCTGGGATGGAATAATCAAGATGGCGATTTTTGTCGGCTACCTTGTGGCAATTTCCTATATCCCGGATATCCGGCGTGTTTTTGAATACCATGGAGCCGAGCATAAAGTTATCTGGACCTGGGAAGAGGGGAAGGAGCTTAAACCGGAGTCCACACATTTTTACAGCCGACTGCATCCGCGTTGCGGCACCGCATTTCTTTTGTTTGTGCTTGTCATTTCCATCACGCTGTTTGCCGTTTTGGTACCGTATCTCCTCACGTTTTATTCTCCTGAGAATTTTGTCTTGAAGCATCTCTATATAGTAGGGATGAAACTTTTTCTGATGATTCCCGTCAGCAACATCGCCTATGAGATGATCAAGTTTGCCGGAAGACACAGTAAAAGCATGCTTTGCAAGATCATGAGTTGGCCGGGTATGATGATGCAGTTATTGACGACCAGGGAGCCCGACGACAGCCAGATCGAAGTCGCCATTGCTGCCTTGCAGGGTGCTGTCAAAGCCGAGGAGTGCTAGGCATGTTTGGCAAGCTTGAAGAAATTGAAGTGACGTTTATGGAGTTGGAGCAACAGCTTGTCCAGCCGGACATCTTTAATGACCAGGAACGGTACAAAAAGGTTTCCAAGGCACATGCGGACCTTGGGGAAATCGTTACCGTATTTCGCAAGTACAAGCAGATTGCGCAGGATGTGGCAGACAACCGGGAA
>PDWI01006299.1_pt1 | contig 14974 bp, 9 predicted proteins | sample 1430891 | NCBI WGS metagenome assembly PDWI01 (sample SAMN01162508, study PRJNA174530) | Oral metagenome, whole genome shotgun sequencing project. | biome: Marine environment; feature: Marine mammal; material: Swab sample of the gingival sulcus; isolation source: swab sample of gingival sulcus... | reverse complement strand
CCGGATATGAAATTGTCAAAATATGATTTTTTTGAAAAAACATATTTACAAAATTTTTCTCAAAAATAAGCGATTCAGCATCTTGTCTTATTTTTTTAACATTAAAAACCTTATCTCAAGAAAATATCGAATTTGCGTCATTTTCTATTTAGGCATAACGGGACTATATATACAGTAATCATACCAAGCTTTATTACAACAAAGTTTCAATTTAGACTTTAAAAGAGAGGTTTTTATGAAAAGACAAAAAAGAATAGGTCGTAGAGTCTTTTTCATCTTACTCACAACTGTTGTCTTTGTTATAATATTGATATCTTTGGTATCAGTCTATGGAATTAAAAAAACTTCAATATCCACCCTTAATGTCTTGGAAAAAAATGTATATCATGATTATGATAATCTCATCGCCTCCCAAGTGGAAAGCATAATCACCATGATTGAACCAATTGGGAAGAAGGTACAAAAGGGTGAACTTTCAATGGAGCAGGGCAAAACTTTAGCAGCAGAACTCATTAGAAATGTTAGATATGGGAAAGACGGTTACTTTTGGGTTGACACAACCTCCGGTGTAAATGTTGTTCTCTTGGGTAAAGATGTGGAAGGTAAAGATAGAACGGATTTAACGGATGTGAAGGGATTCAAAATTGTTAAAAAATTTATGGAAATAGGTAATGGCAAAGAAGGCAAAGGTTTTTTAAATTATTTTTTCCCGAAGAAAGGAGAAACAGAGCCATCTCCTAAAAGAGCCTATGTACAATTGTATAAGCCCTTTAACTGGATTATTGGCACGGGGAGCTACATAGATAATTTAGAAGAAATAGTCCACGCGGAAAAAGCGCAATGCAATGGCATTTTAAAAACAGTATATATAATGCTCGGTTCAATAAGTTTAATAGCACTGTTTCTCAGTCTGGTCATTTCTTTAAGATTTTCACATGTTTTACAATCACAGTTCAGTTGCCTAAATGATGCTCTAAAAAAACTATCCGAATATGATTTAACATTTGAATTTAAAAAGGATTTCTCACAGAGAGCCGATGAAATAGGCGATTTCTATAGAGCGGCTCTTAACTTAAGAGAAAAATTAAAAAATATCATGTTAATCATCGCAGAATATTCTCGCAAAACCTCGGACTCCTCGGAAGTTCTTACCACAATTGCACATAGCACCGATAGATCTGCAAATGAAGTTGCAGGGGCTTTTGAAAGTTTATCGGAAAGTGCAATCCAGCAAGCTCAGGACACACAGCACGCATCTCAGAATATAGAAATCATTGGAAATACATCTACCCACATGATGGGAGTTCTCCAAGAGTTATCCGCAACAATAGATGATATAAATTCCAAAAAAGAAGAGGGAAAGGAAGCTCTGGAGGCACTCATTCAAATTGCCCAGGAGAATAAACAGGAATCGGAGTTTATAAATAAAATTATCATTGATACGAATCAAAGTGCCGAGTCAATTTTTAAGGCAAGTGAAATGATTCAGGCAATTGCCGACCAGACAAACCTACTCGCCCTCAATGCCGCAATTGAGTCGGCAAGGGCAGGCGATGCAGGAAAGGGCTTCGCAGTCGTTGCCGAAGAGATAGGCAAACTCGCAGAGGATTCACACAAATTTTCCGATGAAATAGTAAATATCATAGAAGACCTTCGCAATAAGACAGCAAAGGCTGTAGAGAGAATGAAAACCGTTGGAGAAAAAATGCAGATTCAGCGGAGTAAAGCCGAGATAAGCCGCGATAAATTTAAAGACATTGAAACGGTTATTGAGGAAAGCAATCAAATCGTTACCACTGCAAATGCCTCCTCCAGAGACATGGAAGAAAAAAGTCAGAGCATCATAAACTCCATACAGAATTTATCGGCAATTGCCGAGGAAAATGCTTCAACAACCGAGGAAGCAGCGGCAACAGTTGAATCTCAGATGAGTTCAATCAAGAAAATTTCAGATGAAAGCGATAAGTTAGAGGAAATAGCGACCAAGCTGACGGAAGAAGTTTCAGAGTTTAAACTAGAGGAGTTGTGACCTCCACGCTAAGTCTTTCAGGAAACTTTTAAAACTAAAGAGTTTCCCTACTCTTTAAGAAGAAGGATTAACATTAATGTTTTTTACACTTCGGTGCATAAATCTCCTACAGGAAATCATCAGGAGAAAATCCCAAAGATTACCGTTTCTTCTTTAGAACGGAAATCTTTTTGGCAATGTCCTGAATTTGGTCGCGAAGCAATGCAGCCCGTTCAAACTCAAGGGCATCGGCCGCCTCCAACATCTTGGCATTAAGGCTTTCCCGAAAACTCTCCAGATCTTCCAAACTGTTGCTGCGATAATCCGCCGGTTTTTCTGCAACCATATCGAGAATATTGTTCTCGCGAAGATACTCCCTTTCGATGATATCAAGAATTTCCTTTTTGATTGATCTGGGCTCAATATTATTATCCACATTATACTGTTGCTGAATTTTTCGTCTCCGCTCCGTTTCATCAATGGCTTCTTTCATGGAGCCGGTAATTTTATCGGCATACATGATGACATGGCCATTCAGGTTTCTGGCAGCACGACCGGCGGTCTGAATGAGCGACCTCTTGGAACGGAGGAACCCCTCCTTGTCCGCATCGAGAATTGCAACGAGAGAAACCTCAGGGATATCCAATCCCTCTCTCAAAAGGTTAATTCCAATGAGACAGTCGAACTCCCCCTTTCGCAGGTCTCTTATAATTTCAACCCTCTCGATGGTATCGATTTCCGAGTGGAGATAGCGCGCCCTAATGCCCACCTCTTCAAAATACTCTGCCAAATCCTCCGCCATCTTCTTTGTGAGTGCAGTAACGAGAACTCGCTCCCCCGCCTCAACTCGTTTGTTCACCTCGCCGATGAGATCATCAACCTGATTCGAGGCTGGTCTCACCTCAATTTCAGGATCAACCAAGCCCGTGGGTCTGATGACCTGTTCCTCAACATTTCCCGACTTCTCCATTTCATACTCCCCGGGAGTGGCAGACACGAAGAGTGCCTGATCGATGATTTGCTCAAACTCTTCAAAGACAAGGGGACGATTATCCAATGCCGAGGGAAGTCGAAAACCATGGTTTACCAGATTCTCCTTGCGGGAACGGTCGCCGGCATACATTCCTCGCACTTGAGGCAGGGTAACATGGGACTCATCAACGAGGAGGAGATAGTCATCTCCAAAGTAATCGAGAAGGCAGGAGGGTCGCTGTCCCTGTTGTCGCCTCTCGATGATTCGGGAATAGTTCTCAATTCCATTACAGTATCCCGTTTCAAGAAGCATCTCCATGTCATACTTGGTTCGACTTTCAAGTCGTTGTGCCTCAAGGAGTTTTCCCGATTTTCTGAAAAATTCCAACCTTTCTTCAAGTTCCTCTTCGATGAGTTTTACAGTCTCTTCCATTTCTTCGGGAGATGAGACAAAGTGCTTTGCCGGATATATGATACATGTGTCGGTTACGCCCAGTACCTCGCCGCTAATGGGGTTGAAGTGGGAGATTCGTTCAATTTCATCGCCGAAAAACTCAATGCGAAAGGCCTCCTGCTTCAAGTAGGCTGGATAGATGTCCAGAATATCTCCCCGAACCCGGAACATACCGCGGGTGAAGCCTATGTCGTTTCTCTCATAATAGACCGCCACGAGTTTCCTCAAAAGGTCTTCCCTGACATATTCCTGTCCCGTTTTTAAAACGAGGTGAGATTTCTCAAAATCTTCAGGTCTTCCCAATCCATAGATACAGGAAACGGAGGAAACCACTACAACATCCCTTCTTTCCATGATGGACGAGGACGCTTTAAGTCTCAGGCGGTCTATTTCATCGTTTACAGAGGAATCCTTTTCTATATATAAATCGGAAGAAACGACATAGGCTTCGGGCTGGTAGTAGTCGTAGTATGACACAAAATATTCCACAGCATTATCGGGAAAGAACTCGCTGAATTCCCGATAAAGCTGTGCTGCCAGAGTCTTGTTGTGGGTCAGGACAATGGCTGGTTTATTGACCTCTTCGATAATTTTCGCCATGGTAAAGGTTTTACCCGAACCGGTAACTCCAAGAAGTGTTTGGAGTTTCTCTCCACGGTCTATTCCTTTGGCAAGACCTCTCACTGCCCTGTCCTGATCTTTCGAAAGGGTATAGGGTGCCACAACTCTAAACTTATTCATTCTATCTTCTCCCAAAAAATATCAATAAATCACAATGTTTTTATTGCAAAAATACTGCCTCTTCGCTAAGATGTTTTCACTATAAAGCTGTTTTTATGACTGATAATAAAATATAACAAAAATATGCAAAATACAATAAAAAAAATAATACTCATAGACTTTAGTGAAAAACAATTTGAAGTTTTAAGCAAAGTCTTGGAGCAACATGAACTTTTCAGTGATCAATTATCAGAGGAAATTTTTGCAACAATAGACGCAGAAGATCCCCAAGCCCTCATAGTTCACTTTGAGTCTCACAATTACAATAAAAAAATATTGAACAAATTAATAAACCTATGTCTAAATAAGAAGATTCCTCTTTCTTTTATAACAACTTCACTTAGCCACAGGGAATTAATAGATCTTATACAACATAAAATATGTAATATAATAACAATTCCTATTTTCAGGGAAGATTTTATCCCAAAACTAGACAGATACTTAAACTATTCGAAAGACTGCAATAGTCCACAAGGTGATGAATACACAATCAAACTCTTTCTTGATGAAGATACTGTTGATGTCAATTTGGATTCCAAGGGAATTAATGTTTTGATAAACTCTCTTTTGGGTAGTTTAGATAACCAGATAAGATTTTCTAAAATAGCACCCGAAGAAAAAAATAAATCAAAGAAAGAAGAATACAACTCGACCTTTTCTCCGGAAGAACAACAAGTAGAAAAGATATTATGGGAAAGCTTAGAAGAGAATCACTTTGTTCTCCATTACCAACCGGTCATTTCCCTCTTAGACGATAAATTATTTGGTTTTGAGGCACTCATTAGAATCAACCATCCTGAAAAAGGCATAATTCCACCAATGGAGTTTATAGATGTTGCAGAAAAATCTGAAATCATATATCCTCTGGGATTATGGATTGTAGAAACTGCATGCAAACAAATTTTTGACTGGAAGAAAAAATTCAACCTAACCAGTCCTATAAAGATAAATACAAATCTATCGCCAAGACAATTTTTACACCAAGGACTTGCCGACGACCTAATAGAGATTACCGAAAAATATGAAACGAACCATGAAGATATAGGCTTTGAACTTACGGAAAGCACATTTATGGAAGATAGGGAAAGGGCTAACATTTCCCTGCTCCAACTAAAATCAAAAAATTTCAGCATATACATGGATGACTTCGGAACGGGCTACTCCTCCATAAGCTATCTAATGCACTTCCCGGTCAATGTGCTAAAAATAGATCAATCTTTCATTAAATGGATGAACATTGATGAACAGAGTGAGACAATCGTGAAATCAATTATCAATATGGCACATAGTTTGGGTCTCAAGGTAGTTGCAGAAGGGACAGAGGAGAAAGAACATATAGAAATACTAAAAGATTTAAGATGTGACTACGCTCAAGGCTATTACTACTCCAAGCCCCTCCCTCCGGAAGAGGCTGAGAAATACATCGCCAAATATTTTAAGGAGAAAGATAACCTGTAGCTAGAAGAGTACCTCTTTTAATTTTAACTGCCTCTTTTAAAACTCATTTCTTTTTAGACATATCAGTTACCCAAAGCAGAACAATATTCCAACATTAGTTTTTTTCTTGATTTAAAAACTCAATGACTTATAATGTGTACATAATAACCTTAAAAGATAAGGAGATTCAAAAATGAAAAAAACAACTTTTTTGATTATCATGGTTTTTGCTCTCTCCATGACAAGCGTTAATCTTTTTGCTAAATGCTATTCATTCACCAAAGGTGGAGAATACAAGGTTTGTGTTCCCGGAGATTCTTTCTCTGACAGAAACAAGGCAAAAAAAATCTGTAGCAAGGCAAAGGGCTCTGACTGTGGAGGAGTACAAAGCTCATCCAGTTCCTGCCAAAGCAATTCAGGAAAATGCTATGACCAAAACGGAAAGTCAAGCAGTTACCTGAGCGGCTATTAAAATTACAGGGGACAGTTCTAAAAGGAGCTGTCCCCAAGTTTTCTAAAACTCAGAAAGAACATTGTTCTAACTTAAATCTATATGGGGAAATTTTTTAAATTTCAACCTCTTCCCTAAATTCAACAGGAGATTTTAAAATAACGGGAAACAACGAAAAAATGCAAAAATCTCCTACAAACTTTAAAAAAATATTATTATAGACAAAATTTACTACTTTCATAAAAAGAACTTCATTGTGGTTCTAAGCACACTGGTCTCAGTGTGGGAAAATAAATATGGGCATGATTATAACAATCTCCTGAATATTTTTAGAGTTACTAGGTGATGAATATGATTAACTCCTTTATAGACAACTACTTTCACTCAAATGGGATTTTAGTGCTTGCCCTTCTCATAGTTCTGGGGCTCCTCTTTGCGCACCTTGCAAAGAAGGTACATCTTCCGGGAATAACGGGTTATATTTTCGCAGGAATAGTCATTGGCGATCCCATGCTTCATCTCATATCGCCTGAGAGCCAGAGCAACCTCAAAAGTTTCAACTTAATTGCTCTGGGACTGATGTCCATAACCATCGGGGCTCACCTGAACTTTTTCAAATTAAAACTTTCGGGAAAAAGAATCTTCCTGGTTTTTATTTTTGAAAGTTTCCTGACATTTATTTTTGTCTATCTCGCCCTGCATAACATAGCGGGCAAGGAGAACCTTCTCGCTCTCCTCATTGCTTCCATCTCCATTGCCACCGCACCGGCAGCCACGGTTGCCACAGTGAAGGAAGTAAAGGCAAAGGGACTTTTGGTAAACACCCTTATGCCCGTTGTGGCGCTGAACAATGTTCTATGTATTCTCGTTTTTGGAATAATCTCCGATGTTATTTCAAAGGGAGCATCTTTTCAGGCAAACGATTTGTTCACAATATTCAGCCAAAACATTTTGCTTTCAATTATTCTGGGAGTTGTTGCAGGGTATATCCTAAAATATATTGCAGAGAAAAATATCGCCTCGGACCCCCATGTTCTAACATTCGTACTCTTAACGGTCTTTGCCACAACTGGCGTTGCTCTTGCTCTGGACATAAACTCCATGCTCCCCTGCATGGTGATTGGTATGGTCATAACAAATACGAGCCAGTTTAAATCAAAGATACTCACCATCTTTGAGGAGATAGAGCATCTCATTCTAATTGTGTTCTTTGCCTTGGCAGGAGCGCACATTGATGTGGGCAGTCTGGGGGTTGCGGGTCTGGTGGGAATTATATATTTTTCCGCCCGTGTTGTGGGCAAGGTTTCGGGAGCCTCCATAGGAGCCAGACTGGCAAAGGCACCGAAAAGGGTACATAACTACATTGGTGCCACCCTCCTCCCGCAGGCAGGAGTTGCAATCGGTCTGGTTATCATGGCGAGGAGCATACCCGCTCTTGCAGACATTTCGGATTTTTTAACAACCCTCGTTCTCGCAGTGGTCGCCCTAAGCGAAATCGTGGGGCCTCCTGTTACCAAATGGGCTCTCTCTAAAGGTGGAGATGCCGGTCAGGATAGGCCAAAGCTCATTGAATTTTTTATGGAGGAGTACATCAACCCTAACCTCAAGGCAACCACAAGGGACGAAGCCATAGAGGAGCTGGTCAACTTCTTCATTAAAACCCATAATGGAACGAAGAAACAGAAGAGAGAAATTCTCGAATCGGTAATGAAAAGAGAAAATCAGGCATCAACAGGCGTGGGCAGGGGAATCGCCATCCCCCATGGTATTGTAAAACGGGGTCCCATTATATGGGGAGCCATAGGTTTATCCAGAACAGGAATAGACTTTGATGCAATTGACGGAGAACCTGTAAAACTAATAATTCTTTTGGTTACTCCCCAGAACCATAAAGATGAAATGCACCTTGCGGTTCTTGCACAGCTTTCAAAAATTCTGGAAGATGAAGATACGACTCAACGAATTTTTATGTCCAAAACGGGAGCAGAAATTTCAGACATATTAACAGAAACAGAGAAGAAAGACTTCAACTACTTCTTGGATTAAGACATTACCTCAACTTACGGGAATATCGTGCAGCCTGAAGTCCAGCCACACAGCCCTCCCCGACAGCCTTGGCAACCTGCCAGGGCTGACCGCAGATATCTCCGGCAGCATAGACTCCGGGAATATTTGTTTCCTGATTTCGATTAACGGCAATAAACTTAAAGCTATCATCCATTTCAATGCCCATGAGCCCTGCCAACTCCAGAGCGCCCTTGGCTCCCAGCTCAACGAAGAGTCCCTCTGTTTTAATCTCAGTTCCATCTTCCAACAGAACGGAGTCCAGCTTCTCATCTCCTCGAATCTCAACAATCTTACTGCCCCTATAGACCTTAACATCGCTTGATTCTAACTGTTTCATCAATTTATCATCCACAGAAATTTCATCTGCAACGAGAGAAACCTCGGAGGAGTACTCAATGAGAGTCAGGGCTCCCGAAAGGGCTGCACTGCCATTGCCTGTAATAACAACGGGGCGGTTCTTATAAAAGTTAGCATCACAGTCAACACAGTAGCTAACCCCCTTGCCCACAAGTGCCTTTTCTCCCGGAAGGTTAAGAGAGTTTCTTGTAACTCCCAAAGTAAAAATAATAGACCTACACCTATATTCAGCGCCACTTTCAGATTTGACAGAAAAAGTTTTCTCATCTACCATGGAGGTCTCAATGGCATCTTCACGAACAATGACAGCGCCTGATTTTTCAGCCTGTCCAATGCCCGTTGCAAGGAGCTCCATTCCATTCACAGACTTTAAGCCAAAGTAGTTCTCCATCTCGGCTCCGGCAATACTGCTATTTTCCTCCCGCCCAAGAACCAATACAGAAACCTTTGATCTGGCAGCATGAATGGCAGCCTGTAAACCCGCAGGACCAGTCCCTAAAATGACAACTTCATAATCGACCATAAATTCCTCCAAAATTTCCAACACAGATCGTGTAATGCTTTCAAAGTTTATTTCAAGCCATTTTAAAGTCCACGCCTTTTTTTATGGGCCAACTTTAAGTTTGAATTCAGACTTGAAGTGCAACATCTATTTTATAGAATTGCTAAGTTCAAAGTTGGAGTGTAAGGGGCAGAAATACAGGAATAGCTGTTTGGGAGAGAGGGGAATGAGTCCGGCTTCTTTGGGAATAATAAGAGCTATTGAATAAAAAAAGCCCGACTTTTAGTCGGGCTTTTAAACTTTTTTAAAGTTTAAGACTAAAAGGAGAGCGAATAGTCCGCATAAATTGTTCTACCGGGCATACCAAAACCTTTCTTCTCATAGTAATACTTATCAAAAATATTACCCAGTTTTACACTTACCTTATGCATTTCTCCAATCTTAACAGCAACTGAATAGTCCATTACCCAAAATGTGGGATACTCAATTGTAGGACGATTTTTATCTGTCCAATCAGTATCTTTCATATGTCCCACATATCGACCGGAAAGTCTCATGGAAAGCATCTTATTGTCATCATACTCAATACCACCCGTGAAGCGCATATCGGCAACATTATGAACATCCGTTGTTTCATCATCTACTGTCTTTTCAGATTTAATCTTGTAAGTATAGTTTCCAAAGATATTAATCGTTTGCTTCATCTCCAAAAACTTACCAAGGGCAAAGTTTACCTCACTTTCAATCCCGCTCATTTTCGCAGAATTTGCATTGACAAATGTGGTTCTTCTTAAAGTAGCTGTTTCAGTAATAATTTTTTTAACAATTTTGTCATCAATCTTTGTATAATAATATGTTACATCAGCAGATAGACCCAAATCTTTAAGAGTTGCCCCAACACCAAAATCTACAGTATAACTCTTTTCAGGCCCAACATCGGGATTACCAATAGTCATAAACTTTTTACCTTTCTTATTTTTATCATCGGTATAATATTCAGATTCACCTGAAAGCTCATAGGCATTGGGAGCAACAAAGGCAGTTCCAAATGTACTGTGAACATTTAAGAACTCAACAGGGCTAACCTTCAAACCAAAACTGGGATTAAGCCTTGTCATAGTATCATCACCAACGGTAAAACCCTTTTTGTATGGAGTATCTTTTATCTCTGACTTGATATAGTCATATCGAACACCTGCATTTGCAACTATCATATCCTCCATGAGGTTCACAACTCCCTGTGTGAAGATACCCAGAGTTTTAGTGCCATTATTTGCTCTATATGGAGCTTTTCGAGAACCATCGGCCTTCCAGCTCTTTCCTTCTATGTCTTCCACACTGTAGTCCACTCCCAGAGTTAATGCCAAGCTATCGGTTCCCATAAAAAGAGTATGAGTGTCTTGAATGGAACCACCAAAAACTGTAATATAGGTTGCGTACTTATTTTTACCTGAATCAGGATATCTCCCCTCTGAACCATCATAGGTATAGAAAAAACTGGCATCCAATGTATTGTTGGAAATAAACTTTCCCTGTGTTGATAGGTTATAGCCATATCTGCCAATATCCTTGAGTCCTTGTTTAGAAGTTCCATACGCCTCGTCTCCGGGAGTTTCAACATCCTTACCTGTAAAAAAATCACCGCTAAGATCAACTCTCCAGTCTCCAAAAGTTTTTCCAACTCTCATTGCTCCGCTATATTTTTTATATGTAGTGTTGGGACGATCGACTCCATTTTGAAAGGAAGTGAAGTTATCAGAAAGCTTTTCATCTCCCAAAACATTGTCATCTCTTTGCTGTTCAGCTCTTCCTGAAACATCAAAGTCAAGAATATTCTCAATGGCACCACCTGAATTAGCCATGGCATACCATTTTTTATAGCTTCCACCACCAATGGTTGCAGAAGTTCTCAGCTTTCCCTCGGATTTTTTAGTAATAACATTCACAACTCCCCCCATGGCCTGTGAACCATAAAGAGCAGATGCAGGTCCCTTTAAGACCTCTATTCTCTCAATATTTGTCAAGGGAATAGTTGCCAAGTTAGTTGCACCGGCAGGTCTTCCATTGACAAGAAGAAGACTGTGCTTTCTAGTTCCGCTAAATTCAGGCCTAAAGCCTCTCATTCCGATACCGGCAAGTGCTCCAGGATATTCTATAACATCAACACCAGTTGATTTTTTTAAGACACCAATAATATCTGTAGCATCGGTTTCTTCAATATCCTTCTTGGTAATAACCTGAATACTCTGAGTAGAGTTTTCTGCCTTTTGCTCGGTTCTCGTTCCGGTAACAACAACCTTGCCAAGCTCAGTTGGTTTTTCCTTCTCTGTTTGGGAAAAGGCAGGAGAACCGAAGCAAAGGACTAGAGCACCTGCAACGATAATACGATAATACGATAATACGATAATACGATAATACGATATTTTTCATTTTTTCCTCTTTCATATTTCAATATTTAAAAATTTTATTCTTGTACAAAAGTTACAGCCACCGTTACAGCCCCGGTAACTTTATAATCAAAAGTTTTCTCGGTTCCAGTTTGGGTTACACCGCCTACAGACCATGAGCTAACTTTATACCCTTTATCGGGAGTAGCTTTAAAGGTAACCGTGGTTCCAGAATTTACCTCTGTAATTTCTTTTGTTCCATCCTTAGGTGTTCCTGAGACAACAGGAGTTCCGGCAGGAGTAGATGCAGAGAGTTTACCATTTGCAGGTTTATCAAAGGTCACATTATACTTTGTATCCGAAAGCTTGGTTGTGTTTATACCTACCGTTATATCACCAGTAGCCGTAACCTTTTTACTTTCTCTAGGTTTCTTGGTATCGGTGCTTTTCGCAGTTCCTGTCCATGAATTATAATCGCACTCATAACCATCTTTAGGAATAGCTTTAAAGACAATTTCCGTACCTTTAAAGACTTTATCATTTGCCTTTACTTTCGCCTCCTCTTTAACTGTTTTGCCAATTATTGTAGCATGAGATTGCTTACTGTCAAAGGTAGTACCATCTACTTCACAAGTCACGGTATATTGAGGTAGGCCAGGATCTCCACTGGTAACATTCTTACCTGTACGATCTCCATCCTCACAGGCAATAAAAGTAGCAAAAATAGCTAAAGACAATATTGATAATATCCCTTTTAAGCTAATTTTAAATAAATTCATCATGTTCTCCTTATATTTTAATTACAACTTCCAAATAAAGATAGCTCCACAAGAGGACAGGGGTATAACAGCATAAAGAAGAGGGAGATATAAAAAATCCCCATGACAGACATGAGGTTACATTCATACCGCATAACTGACATTCCCGAAGTCCCGTAGGGAACAATCAATGATAAGGTAGGTCTTCTGACTTCCACTTCATCCTACTAGCCGGCCTTCCCGCAAAGAGCAGTGGCATTTAGGCTTTCGTCCATGGTTACAGCGGCGGGTCCGTACCCGATTCTCACGGGTTTCCCTGTTATTCTATAAAAGAACCTCATCACTATTGATAGTTGTTATTGTACAAAAAAAGAATGCGTCAAAAAAAGTCAAGACTCTATTTAAAAAACAATAAAAATTAACAAAAAAATATTAAAAACTCTTTTAACAACAAAACCACGAAGAACTAAGATAACCAAGACACAAGAAGAACAAACAATTCGCAGAATATTATTGGAGCAGTGAAATCACATGAGAGAACACCACTCCAACATTAAAATCAAGATGCAAGCCAAGAATGAAAAAATCTATTCTACGCTCGCCTTCCCCCTGGGCATTCCCGTAATAATGGCGAGAACCGAAACTCCGGCGAGTATCATACAGTACCAGTTGCCCATGGCAATATTCACAGGTGAAAGCTTGGCAATGGAGCCGGCGAGCAAGACCTGCGCAGCATAGGGAACCAGCCCCTGAACAATACATGAAAATATATCCAAGAGACTGGCACTTCGCCGGGGGGTAACTCCGCTGTCATCAGCTATTTCCTTGGCGAGGTGGCCCGAAAGTATAATGGCAACCGTGTTGTTGGCAGTGCAAACATCGGCGAGGGAAACAAGACCGGCGATGCTGAACTCTCCCGTTCGCCTTCTGTTTTTATTACCCACCTTGTGGGCAAATGCATTGATTCCGTTGAGAATCCACTGCAAGCCCCCTTGGTGGCGAATCAGCTCCCCCAGACCGCCAATCATCATGGAGAGAATCATAATCTCATTCATGCCGGCAAAACCCTTGTATATATCCTGACCGAAGGTTAGGAAGGAATAGTCGGGCTTGATAAACATGCCCACTCCTCCTGCCAAAATAATACCGAGAAAAAGAACCAGAAAAACATTCACTCCCGAAACAGCCAAAATGAGAATCACCAAGTAGGGTAAAACCTGAATAAACTTCCAGTCTCCCACTGTTGCACCTGTTGAGGTTTCACCGAAGAGTACGAGAAGCACTGTCGTGATAATTGCAGCGGGCAGTGCAATATAGAGGTTCATGCGAAACTTATCGCTCATGGCACAGCCCTGAGTACGGGTGGCGGCAATGGTCGTGTCTGAAATCATGGAGAGATTGTCTCCGAACATGGCTCCTCCCAAGACCGCTCCCATTAGCATCACCCCGGACATGCCCGTTTGGTCGGCAACGCCAATACCGATTGGAGCGATGGCTGCGATGGTTCCCATGGAGGTTCCCATGGCAGTTGAGACGAATGATGCGATGAGAAAAAGACCGGGCAAAACAAAAGCCTCAGGCACAACGGAAAGCCCCATGTTTACCGTGGCCTCAACGCCTCCAATTGACTTGGCAACAGATGCAAAGCCACCTGCCAGAAGATATATGATACACATTGTGATAATGTTCACATGTCCCACTCCTCCCAAAAAGACCGTGAGCTTTTCGCCAAACTTATCCTTGCCGATGAGCATGGCAAGGGCAATGGCAGGCAGAATCGCCACAGTGGCGGAGAGCTGATAAAATGCCATTTTGGTATTCTGAGAAGTCAAAAACATTCCCGTTCCGATGAACAGGAGGAGAAATAGCCCCAGCGGTAGCAGGGCGAATCCATTGGATTTCTGAGTTTTGTCCGTGGTTTCCATAGGGTAATCCTTTTTGTTATTTTATTATGGATAATATCCATGAGGATTGTCTGAAATATTTGGCTTCCCCGCAAGGTGTGCCAAGGTTTTTAAAATTTCAATCACCGAGAATGAAAAATTAGGCAATCCGAGTAATCTAAACAGTTTTTTAAGAGTACAATTATAAAAAGGTAAGGAAAAAAATCAAGTGTTCTTTTTAGTTTAGGGCAAGGGAGGAGTTTTTTTTAGAAGTCAGTTTTATAATACCTCTCAATAAGGTTTGGGGCATATTTTCAACTTGTACGCCTTCGGCATAGGCGAAAATTACTTTCTTGGGAAGAGATAATATACTCATCGCACAGGAGGTTCAAAAAAGGTTGTATCGCACTTTGTCATGCAAAGATACTGTAACGACCATTCCACATAGAATCTTTTATGCCCTCCGCTTAATAATACAGGTGAATTGATTTCCATTGCGGTCATCAATAAAATCAATATGGGGATAGACCTTTAGTGCCCGTCTAATTCCATTTCCCAAGCCTCGATAGGGAAGCAACTTTGTTGCAAAGGAGGTCAAGACGGGGTTACGGATATTTGAATTGCCCGATTTTATATTTTCAATGGTGAGATTATTGGGCAAATGCCCTGGGCTGATTATTTCTATACGATTAGAAAAGATAAAGATTCTCACAGGAGCCGAGATAAAATAATCTCTATGAATCAGAGCATTTGTAACAAGTTCCTCGAAAACTATTTTAGGAATTTCCTTTATGCCAATCGAGTTTACTCCCTGATTGCCTTGAATGCTTTTAATATTTCTATTTAAGAAAGCAATGGTTTCCTTAAAAATATTCAGAAGGGAGCCTGTACAATCCAGACTCTCTAGATAGTGCATCT
>PDWI01006298.1_pt1 | contig 14976 bp, 13 predicted proteins | sample 1430891 | NCBI WGS metagenome assembly PDWI01 (sample SAMN01162508, study PRJNA174530) | Oral metagenome, whole genome shotgun sequencing project. | biome: Marine environment; feature: Marine mammal; material: Swab sample of the gingival sulcus; isolation source: swab sample of gingival sulcus... | reverse complement strand
TGACTAAAACCAGCTTTGGCTAAAGCTTGACGATGATAGGGAGTCTTGTCAGTTTTATTGTTATAAAAATTCAAACAAGAACCCGGATAAAAAGTAATATTATAAGTTTTGTCCTCAATTTTTGACAAAACAGTAATGATTTGTTGATAATTAAAACTGTCTTTCAATTGATATTCGCCTGGTTGGAAATAGATCTTCGATTTGCTGTTTTTTAACTTTAATTTAAACCAAAAACTAGATTTAATAACTCCTTGCTGTTGTAAATTGTCAGCAATCTGAGTCAAACCTTGCCCTTTTTTGATCTCAAAAGAAATTGTTTGACCTTTGTTAACTGGTTGAGTCTGATTATAAACGAAAGCCGAAATAGTCAAAATAATCAATAAAATCACTAGTAAAATTAGATAACGTTTTTTAAACTTAGGTCGGTTTATTTTCATCAGTTAGCCCTCAAATAATCTTCCAAAATAATCGCTGCTGCCTGAGCATCAATGTCTTCTTTGGTGTAACTTTTTCGGTGTTTTTGCAAACGTTCTTCTGCCAAAACGCTAGTCAAAGATTCATCTTGCCAAACAATTGGCTCAAAATATTCAGCCAAAGTTTGCACAAACGATTCTACCTTAACTGTTTGAGCAGTTGACTGACCAGCTTGATTACGAGGATAACCGACCACAATTATATCTATTTTTTCACGCTCAATTATTTCTAACAAATTAGTAATCATTTGCTGATCATTATAAATCACTCCTTGTGGTATCGGAATCCTAATTTTGTTATCAGCAATCGCCAAACCAAGCTTTTTGTCACCATAATCAATAGCTAATAATTGTTTTTTCATCAATTTAATAAATCTATTTCTACCGTTATTTTATCTAGATTGTTAGGAACAGTCCTATTCCAAAATGGATAATATTTGACTTCAACTTTATCAACACCCTCTATGGATTCATAACGATCTTTGATTTGACCAGTCACCTTGCCAGCCACAAACTGTTTGATCTTGTTTTGATCTAACAACGGTCCAACTACTGCTTTAGTTACTATTCTGACTTTAGTTTGTTTATTATTTTTGACATAATCAATAAAACTAATTTTTTGATCATCCGACTGATAAACTTTCAATTCTTTCTTATCTTTTATAACTGTAGTTTCGATTAACTGATTCAAGTCTTTTTTGGCAATACCATACAAAGTATATTTTACTTCTTGCTCAATTTTTGTTTTGCCATTTTCTATTACTTGACCTACTTCTGGCAGATACATTTTGCCTTTGTTAGTTTCTAAACTATCGTCCATTATCAACACCGATGAATCAAACTTATTTCTAAGTTCTTTTAAGTGGTTGTCATTAGATAAATTATTGAAAGCTTTTTGTGCTTTATGTATATCATCACCAGTGACAACCTTGACTCGCTTTTTAGTCCCACCAGTCATGGCCGTTCCAGTCGCCGACAAACCATTAATCGATGATTCCAAAGCACCAGCTTCAATGTTACATTGTTCACCCAATACTGTAGCAGCTACCTCGACAGTCATAGTTCCAGGCACAATATCCAATCCGCCGACTTCAACACTTGCTCCCGGCACTACGACGTCTTTTTGAGTAACAAAAGTACAATCACCGCGACTAAATCCAGATCCAGATGGCACCGATACTGCACCACCCAAAGCACGAGTCAAAGTTACTGAGCCAACAGCTGGGTTACCAACTTCTTTTTCGCCAGTAGCAACAAACTCGATTATTTTCTTTTTAGTCAAAACTTGACTCTGAGCCAATATCATATTCTTGCCAATATCTTGTTTGGCGCTATCACTAACTAGTTCAACCGTTTCAGAAACCGCTTTGTTCTTGGTTCTTGTTTTTAGGGTGATCTCAGCAGTTGGAGCAAAGATCAAAGCCCAAACCAAAAATCCAATCAAAGCAATTGACAAAAATACACCTATAATCAATCGTTTTCTAAATTTGTTATAATTAGGAACTTTGATTTTAGCTGGTTTTAATTCAGTCGATTCTTTTGATTTGTTATTCTTGCTATTTTTGCTACTAGTTTTAACTGATTCTGCCGCTTCAGTCTGGGCAAATTCAGCAATCGGCAGCTCTGCTCCATCAATAATATCATCTTCACCATCAACTTTAATTGCTGGAACATCAACTAATTCTGGTTTTGATTTAAAACTTTTGGCAATCGGTATTTTAGTCAAACCAGCTAGCCTAATTAAGGCTTGATTATTAGTCACAATTACCAATAACTTCTTAGAATTTTTTGCTGATCGAGCAATCAGTTCCAAATTAACCGCGCTTTGCAAAATACCAATTTGTTTTGGTGGAACAAGCGCCACAATGTTTTCTTTGCTATCTTTTATTTTGTTAATGATAGTTGTAATATCGTCATTTGACTCAATATAAATAATTTCTTTTGCCATTTTCTAAATCCTCAAGAATCTATTTATCTTTTGTTTAATATTCGTGTCTTCATCATCAGAAATAGTATCACAGCCGACTCTCAGTAAACCAAACGCCGTAATAAAAGTATAATCATTATCTTTAATCTGTTTGGTTTGGTCGGTTATATCAACCACGTCTTTAAGCGATACATGTTTAACAGCTGGCTGCTTAGTAAACGGAAGTGTTTTTGGCCAATCATATTTAGCTAGTTTATCAACCAAATTATGCAAACCAGAACCACCGCCACAAAGCAAAATTTGATTTGGCAATTGATCCAATTCATCAAACTGACCAAGTGCTAATTCAACACCATCTAACCAAACGTCCAATGTTTTATCGATTATCTCAATTGTTTTACTTCTTAAATCAGGTTTAATTTTCTGATCATTGAGATTGATTTTCAAATTCTCGGCTTTAGCATAACTAAAGTTAAAATTATTAGCGATTGTTTTGGTAAAACTACGTCCACCAATACCAAACATTTTAGTTCCCTCAACGCCACCGTCATTAACAACAGCGATATCAGTCGTACCACCGCCAACATCAGCTAAAATAGATGTGAAATGACTACCAACATCAGTACCAATAACTGAGCGAGCAACTGCAAATGGTTCGGCCGAAACAGCAATCAAATCCAGCTCAAGCTCTTCTGCCACACTTTCAAGCGCTCCAATATGAACCATAGGCGCACAAGCAGTATAAATTTGAATCGCCACATCGCGCCCCTGAAAACCAATCGGATTAGATACTTTATAACCATCGATATGGATTGCCACCAAAGCTGAGTTGACTAGTTTGACTTCGACTTCATCATTACCGGTTTCAAGTCCAATCTGTTTCTGGGCTTTTTCCAAAGCTCGATTTTGAACTTTATCAATAATAAAGTCCATCTCTTCTTCGTCCAAAACCTTGTTTGGTTGTGGTCTTCGATAACGAATAGTGTGAGTAACACCCTTAACCAATTCTCCAGCGATCCCCATTACCACTTTTTTAGCCTGAAAACCAGCCTCTTTTTCAGCATCACTCAAAGCTTTTTCACAATTTTTAACTACGCTTGAAATATCAGAGATAGCGCCAGCGTGCATGTCATTAGGATTCTGCCTCTTACGACCAACTCCAACAATATTGATTTGCTCACCATCAACTTCGGCAATCAAAGCTTTGACAAATTCAGTTCCAATATCCAAAGCCAAGATCGAATTACGATCCTTTTTCTTGGTTTTTTTCTTCTGTTTCTTAAATATCATATAGTCCCATTATATAACAATTATGCTTTTATTTCAAAACGGCTTTAATTCGTCTAACTCCGGCTGATGAAGATTTTTCTTTTATAATTTTGAATTGTTCGCCGTTCGGAGATAGTTCAGCTGTATTTTTAACATGAGGACCACCACAAATTTCAAAACTAAAACGCTTATCGCCTTCGCCCATCGAATAAACTTTGACCGTATCGCCGTAACGTTCCCGAAACTCTCCAGCCGCGCCTTTGGCAAAAGCTTCATCAGTTGGCATTTCTTGATAACTAACCGGCAGTTTATCAGCAATTGCTTGATTGACCAAATCTTCAATTTGCTTAATCTGCTCAGGATTTATTTTTGCTGAATAATTTACATCAAAACGCAATCGCTCATCATTAATATGAGCACCTTTTTGGCTAGCTTCTGGGCCCAAAACTTGTTTCATTGCTGCTAACATTAAGTGAGCTGCGGTATGAAGTCGTTTTTGCTTTTGATTTTGACCTTCCAGGCCACCTTTAAAACGACCTTTTGATGCCGTTTGAGAACGCTCTTTTTGCAGTTTCATTTGCTGGCCAAACTGATCACGCCAGTCGAGTGGTAAATTGATGTCTCGCTTAGCAAATTCTTCTAACGACAATTCTACCGGAAAACCATAAGTATCATATAATTTGAAAATTATTTGACCAACATCAAGTTGTTTTTGTTTGACCATTTTATCAAATTCACGCAAACCTTTGCGCAGAGTCTGACGAAAAGTTTTCTCTTCTTTATTCAATATATTGATAACCAAATCTGATTTTTGCTTGACTTCATCAAAATCAGCTTGATAAAGATCGATTACAATTGGTGTAATTTGAGCGAAAAAGCTGTTCTCGATTCCCAGTTCAAAAGCTTTGACCATTGCTCGACGAATCAATTTGCGCATCACATAACCTTGTTCTTTGTTTGATGGCACACAACCATCAACCGCCAAAAAGACCGCGCTTCGTAAGTGATCAGCAATTACTCGCATTGCAGCTTGATTGGTTTGATATTTTTGACCAGAAATTTGCTCTAATTGATTAATTATTGGTTGTAATAACGAAATCGTGAAGACATCTGGGTTGTCTAATTTGGCCGCAGCAATTCGCTCCAAACCACCACCAAAGTCAACGTTTTTATTATCTAATTCAGCAAAACTGCCATCTTCAAGTCGTTTATATTGCATAAAGACCTGATTACCAATCTCCATAAAACGACCACTGTCGCTAGCAGGATGAGCCAGACCAAAACTAGGGTCGTGATTAGCCTCGCCAAAATCATAAAAAACTTCACTATCTGGTCCGCAAGGGTCGCCAATTGGAGTTTTGGCAATACCACCACCTCGACTCCACCAGTTTTCACCATCATCATAGTAAAAAATCCGACCGCCCTGCATGCCTAATTTGTCACCATTGACGCTTGAACCAAGTTCAACTATTTTGGCATCAATCCCTACTTCAGCAAAAACTTGTTGCCAAATTTTAGCCGCCTGCTCATCTTTTGGAATATTGTTATCTTGATCACCGATAAAACAAGTCACATATATCTTTTCCGGATCAAGTCCAACTACTTGAGTCAAAAACTCAAAAAACCAACGAATTTGTTGCTCTTTGAAATAATCACCCAAACTCCAGTTACCAAGCATTTCAAAAAAAGTAGTGTGACGATTATCACCGACGTCTTCAATATCTTGGGATCTAAAACAGGTTTGGCTATCACTCAACCGCTTACCTTTAGGGTGAGTTTCGCCCAATAAATAAGGCAACAGCGGCTGCATACCTGAACCAGTAAATAAAGTAGTTGGGTCGTCAGTCAAAATTAACGGCGCCCGTTTAATAATTTGATGTTGTTTTTTACTAAAAAAATCTAAATAAGCTTGTCTAATTTGTTGTGCATTCATAAATACATTTTACCACAACCACCCCAAAAGCGCCATTCAAACAGATAAAAAATTATTGGTCTTTTGGATAATCAACAATCAGCTGCCAATCATCGACAGTAGTGATGGTAGTTCGAGCCGGGTTCGTTTTGATTATTTGCTTGGCAACAGTTTGACTAATTGACAAATAGCCGATCAAAACCAAACCAGCAATCGATAGCATCAAAATTATTTTTCGGTGTTTCATTGTTTTTATCATAATATTTTATCGCCAAAAAAGCAAATTAAACAACAATTCCACCGCCCAAACAAATTAAATCATCATAAATAACTACCGACTGACCAGAAGCGACTCGCTTAATTTCTTGGTCCAAAACTACTTTTAGCTTATTTTCATCCAAAATTAGTTTGGCATTTAATAGCGGAGCTTGATGACGAACTCTGATTTGATAAGTTTTGCCAAAATCTGGTTGGGTATTAATCCAATGAATATCTTCTAATAGCAGCTCTTTTACCCATAAATTAGTTTGATTGATATTTCGAGAAACATAGACAATGTTGCGAGCGTTATCTTTTTTGACTACATAATAAGGCAGGCCACCGCCCAAGTCCAAGCCATGACGCTGACCAATGGTATAAAAAGGAGTGCCTTTATGAACCCCAACTTTTTGTTTGGTTTCAAAATCAACCACATCACCAATTTTAAAATCAATATATTGGCTCAAAAATTGTTCAACGCCAACCTGCCCAACAAAACAAATCCCGACCGAATCTTTTTTGTGAGCCGTGATCAAGCCACGCTTTTCAGCCATTTGACGGGCTTCGGTTTTTTTAAACTTACCTAAAGGAAACAAGGTTTTGGATAAAACCTGTTCAGTCACTCGATACAGAAAATAGGTTTGGTCTTTTTTATCGTCGATTGCTCGGATAAGTTTGGACTGGATTTTCGATTTCGGGCTCGCTTCGCTCTCGCCGAATCGGGAATGACAAGAAGGGGAAGAGCTTAATTGATTAGTGTTTGAATTAAAAGATGTTAATTCATTCTCAACTCGCGCATAATGACCGGTCGCAATCAAATCCGCGCCATCAGCCATCGCCGTTTCAAAAAACAATTTGAATTTAATCTCTTGATTGCACATAATATCTGGATTGGGAGTGCGACCTTTTTTAAATTCAGCTAGCATATAATCAACTACTTTTTGCTTATATTCGGTTTCAAAATCATAAATTTTTAAATCAATCCCTAACCGGACTGCCACCCGCTTGGCATCAGCCAAATCATCAGCCCACGAACAGTACATTCCAGGCAAATTTTTTGACCAATTCTTCATATAAACACCGGTGACATCATAACCAGCCTCAACCAACAAGGCTGCGGCAACGCTTGAGTCAACACCACCACTCATACCAACAAAAACTTTTAATTTATTAATCATTTAGCAACCAAACTAGACGCCACCCACTCTTTCAAGCCCAACTCCCAGCCACGACTAGTCAAAAACCATTTATTCGACCAATCAGCGTCTTTTGGCACTGGCGCATTATAAATTTTGAATTCTTTACCCAATTGTTTACGAAACTCCAAATAAGCTCGTTTTTGATGGTAACCCGAAGTCACTAACACAATCGATTGCAAATCATTTTGTTTAAGCAACTGAGCCACCTTAACCGCATTTTGATGAGTATCTTCTGATTCTTCTTCAATCAAGATTCTATTTGACTCAACTTTCATCTTGAGTGCAATTTGTTTCATCTGTTCAGCATTGCTAACTGATTTTTTGTCCTTAGCAGCTCCAGACATAACGATCGCATATTGACCAATTTCTTTCTTAAATAATTTAACACCATGTTTAGTGCGAGCCGTCGTATCACCACCAGAAACAACTACTACCGCATCGGCCTGAGCACATTTCGAAAAATCAGGTTGATCAAAATTACATTCCTGATAATCATTAATCGATAGTGAACTATTGATCGCAAAAGCTATTATTGCTAATAGAATAATCGCTGTAGTCAAAGATTTAATAATCATTTTAATCATTTAGTCGCTCCTTTTCTGCCAATACTTGCTCAGCTATTAGTTGTTTAGCCCGATTAATCTGTTCAACAGTATTAGTCCTGCCCAAACTAATGCGCAAACTCGACTTTTGTTCCGATTCAGTTAAGCCAAGTTGTTTCAAAGCAAGCGAACCGGTCTGTTTATTGGCCGAGCAAGCTGCGCCCGTCGAAACATAAATTCCCAATTCTTCCAATCGATATATCAACCGCTCAGCTTCAATCTGACCAAAACTTATTACCAAATAATTAGGCAACCGCTTATTCAAATTACCAATCACTTTAGCTTCTGGAATTTTGTCTAACAAGTATTGTTCCAATTGATTACGCATATTAGCTAACTTTTCTGTGTCATTTTTGGCAACTAACTGAATGGCTCGTGCCATTCCAATCACAAATGGAACGTTCTCAGTCCCACTTCTAAAGCCCATTTCTTGACCACCACCAACAATCAATGGTTTAACTTTGACGCCTGGTCTAACCCACAAAGCAGCTGCTTGTTTTGGACCATAAATTTTAGCCGCCGATATAATCAATAAATCGGCGCCTAGTCTGCCAACATTAATATTGATTGAGCCAAGTGCTTGAGCTGCATCCACTAGTAACAGCAACTGACCAACACCTCGGCTCAAACGGTCTTGGTTGACTTGCTTTATCAATTGACTAATTTTAGAAATGGGCTGAATTGTACCCAGATCACTACTAACCAAACTAACAGCAACGATACTTATTTGATCGTTTAACTTGCTTTTCAAATCATCTAGATCAACAATTCCATCTGGTTTGATGTTGATTAGTTGATAATTTTGTTTGGTTTTGGCCAAATTAACTATCGCCGGATGCTCAACACCACTGATTAGGACTGATTGGTGACCGTTAAAGGCCAAATTTATTGCTTCGGTCGCTCCAGCGGTCATGATTAGTTGATCAGCTTTAGCACCAATTGATTGAGCAATGACTTGTTTGGCATTTAGATAATCATTCTTAACTTCAACTGCTGGCAAATAAGGCGCCGACGGATTAAAAAACTTATCACTAAAATAAGGCTTCATTGCTTCAAGCACTTTATCGTCGACTGGAGTAGCAGCAGCGTGATCTAAATATATTTGTTCCATTAATTTAATTATATCAAAAATTGAACTTTTAAGATAAAGTTTATTAATAACTTCTTATCGCGATTTAGAATTTAATTGATTAAACACCAAACAAATCTTGGCAGTTTTTAGTAGTTTGTTTGGCTAGCTGATCATAATCAACTTGATATAATTCGGCTAAGAATTCGGCCACTTGTTTAACATAAGCTGGCTGATTTTCTTTGCCTCGATATGGCTTAGGCGTCAAAAAAGGCGCATCAGTTTCTAATAATAATCTGTTTAAAGGTATTTGTTTGAAAACTGCTAATTGAGCTTCATCTTTAGTAAAAGTCGCAATTCCATTGACTCCAACATAAAAACCTCGTCGCAACGCTTCTTCTAGATTTTCTTGATTATCGGTAAAAGAGTGAATTACACCTCGTAAATTTTGACCTTCGAATTGATCTAAAATTGGCCACAAATCATCAAAGGCTTCCCGAACGTGAAAAACTATCGGCAAATCATGTGCTAGAGCGATTTTGATTTGCTCAATTAAAATTTGCTTTTGAACTTCTGGTTCAGAGTGATTATAATAATAATCAAGCCCAATTTCACCAATAGCAACAATTTTTGAATCAGCAAAATCAACCTTTTTCAGATAATCAACACCATGTTTAGATTCATGTGGATGCGAGCCAACAGCACAAAAAACATTTTGATGTTTGTTGGCAAAATCAATCGCCTCAAAAGTACTTCGCTCATCAGTGCCAATAACGATTACTTTGGCGACTCCGTTTTGATTGGCTTTTTGCAGCAATTCAGCACCTCGATCTTGAAAAAATTCTGAATCATGAATATGGCAATGCGAATCTATTATAGTTTGGCTCATTTTTGCCCCTTTTTAGCCCATGAATTGTCAGTATAATTATAAATTTTAGGAAAAAGTGGCTTGTTAGCGACTTGAATTTGACCTTCTTTAAAAATCTGCTCCACTTTCTGACTAGTTTCTGGCATAAAAATACCAATTAAGCTATTATTATAAACAATCTGGTTTGCCAAATAATCCAAAGCTTCGACTAGTTTAGTCCGATCAGCTTCGGACTGACTTTTGGCTAATTCCCAAGGCTTGGTATCATCAATAAATTTGTTCAAAGCACGAATCTGCTGCCACACATTCTCCAATGCCAGATCAAACCGAAATTCATCCATTTGTTGATTGAATTGTGAATTAGGTTCGGCTTGCTTAATCACAAATTTGCCGTCATTATATTTGTTAATCATATTAGCGACTCGACTAATCAAATTGCCAAAATCATTCGCTAATTCGTTGTTGTAACTTTGTTCAAATTTAACCCACGAAAAATCGCCATCGTCCTGAGTTGGAATATGACGCACCATATAATAACGAAAAGCGTCAACACCATATTTTTCAATTACTTCAATTGGGTCAATTACATTGCCAACCGTTTTGCTCATCTTAGCTCCATCAGCCGTAATGTGACCATGAACCAACAAAGTTTGCGGTAATTCCAAGCCTGCGCCAAGCAACATCGCTGGCCAAATTCCAGCGTGAAAACGTAAAATATCCTTACCAATAATTTGAACCGCAGCTGGCCAATATTGTTGCCACTGCGAATCGTCAGGATAACCTATAATGCTCAGATAATTAGTCAAAGCATCAACCCAAACATACATCGTTTGTTGATCATCATCCGGCACCGGCACGCCCCAAGTCAAGCTTGAAGTTGGTCGAGAAATCGAAACATCAATAAAACCGTCTTTTATCAAGTTTAAAAACTCTTTTTTGCGTGATTTGGGTAGAATTTGCATTTGGTCTGATTCAATCGCTTGACGAATTCGATCAGAGAATTCAGACGTTTTCAAAAAATAGTTCTCTTCTTCTACCGCTTGATATTCGGCCTGATGGTCAGGACAAATATTGTTATTAGCCTTAGCTTCACTTTCATTGACAAAAGCTTCACAGCCTTGGCAGTATTTACCTTTGTAAGTTTTTTTATAAATATATGGCTTTAGTTGTCGCCAAATGTGTTGAGAAGCTTTGATGTGATAATCATCAGTAGTCCGAACAAAATCAGTCGAGCTGATATTCAATTGCTCCATCATTTTCTTGAAATTAAGATGAGTTTGATCAACATAATCTTGAGGACTCAGATTGTTCTTTGCGGCCTTTTCAGCAATTTTATTGCCATGCTCATCAGTTCCAGTTTGAAAACGGACTTGATTGCCAATTGAGCGCTGATATCTAGCCCAAATATCAGCCAAAATATAATCTAAAGCATTGCCAATATGTGGTTTGGCATTCGCATATGGAATAGCAGTTGTAACGTATTTTTTCATAGCTAAAGTATACTATAATTTGACTTTTTAAGCAAAGTATGATATAATTATAAGATAGCCTATTTAATAAAAACTCTAAAAAACTTTGTTAAATTTTGCATTTTAATAAAGTTTATGATTAAATAAAAACATGAACAAGAGTCAAGCTAAAGATTCAAAGTCTAAGTTTAAAATTCCTTTAGCGATTAAAATGGTCATAATCATTATAATTGGTTTTTTGATTGCTACTTATACCTATAAAAATAAAAGAGAACAGCAAGAGCGTGATCGAGTCGAGCAAGAGCAAGCGGTAATAGTTGAGTTTACTGCTAAATATCCTATTTTGGATAAAAAGTTATTAGGGTTAAAACTTAAGAGTCAATATGTTAGACTACCAGGTTGTTCTATGGGCAAGTGTAGTGATACTGTTTCAGTATCTAACACGTTTTATATTAATGAAAAACTAAAAATTGAACTTGTAAAGAATAATATTATTAAAATGCTTAAAGAAAATCATTGGAAAGAAATTGAAACAGGCAAAGGAATGATTGATCAAGACACAACAATCAGCGCTAAAAAAGAAAAAACCGAATTCTTTGCTCTAATTAGTGCTTTTAATGATCCAATACTTGATGATAAAAAAGACATAGGTAAACCTTATTTATATATTAACGTAGAAGAATAAGAAAGGAAATATGAAAAAATTTTTAATAACTTTAACTCTCAGTATTAGTCTGGGATTTTTTATTAATCAAAATGTTGGTGCTATCAAAAAATTAAACGTTCTGCTATTAGGCGATTCTTACTCAGCTGGTAATGGCGCTGGTTCATATGTCGAACCAAAAGATTGTTATCGTAGTCAAAACAATTGGGCTAGTATTTTAGTCCGTGATATTAATCGACAAGGAGTTAGAACAGATTTTCATAATCATGCTTGTTCAGGAGCACAAATTAAACATATTCTAACAGAAACTAAAGATTTAGACCTAAGCACTAAAACTAAAGTATTTTCAGGAAAATTGTCAATTCAAGAAACTCAAAATCGACTTGAGAATGATAATTCATGCCGAAGTTCTTTTGCTAGATATCTTAATCATCCTAAATTTGTTCGATTCGATATTAAGGCTTTGGCTAAAAATGATGTAAGATATTTTTCTAACAAGGAAGGCAAACAAACAAAAGTTAACTATATTTGCCAAGGTTATATAACGCCACAAATTAATTTTGTTGGTCCGGAGACTGATCTAATAATGCTAACTATTGGTGGCAATGATCTTGATTTCAATGGTTTAATTAGAAAATGTTTTGGTCCTAATAATAAGGAATGTACGACAGCCATTCACAGGGCTGAAGGGATTATGGGAAAAATGAGTGACAAAATAAAAAATCTTTTTGCTTCAATTCATGCTAAAGCTCCAAATGCCAAAATAGTTTTATTAGGTTATCCTCATTTATCATTAAAATTAGATTTGCCAGAATATAGTAATATCAAGAATATAGTAGATAAAATAAGAGACTTAAGTGAATCTGGCAATAAAATGCAACTTCAAGCAGTTCAAGAATATAATCAAACTCATGATAATCAAGTGATTTTTATCGATAAAGTTCAAAACAAATTTGCTGGTCATGAGCCGCACCCAGATATTTATCTCAAAAACCCTAAGCGCTGGATTAATGAACTATTAGATCCTGGCTTAGATATTAAAGAATGGTACCACCCCAACCCCAAAGGTCAGCAAGCCTATGCTGATTTATTAAAACAGCAATCACTTCAGGATTACGCTAAAGTGATTAATAGCGCTTCTGCTGATTTAGACATTGTCTTTAATATCGACCTCACTGGGTCAATGAGTGATGATATTGCTAAAGTTAGACAAGAGATTAAAAACATTGTTGAAGAAACCAATCGAAAGTCAAATAGCGCTAGGTTTGCTATTACTACCTTCTATGTATATTATCCTGAATCAACACCAATAGAAGATTTTGCATATTTGGATATTGGCTTTACTAATGATATTAATCTACTCCAAACAACTTTAAATGGAATTGATTTTACTGATACGGGTTATGAATCAAATTATTCTGGTATTATGAAAGGGCTTAATCTGCCATGGCGTAATGGAGTTCACAAAATAGTTATTACTTTGACTGATGAACCTCCAGAAAATGAAGAATCGTACACTGGTTATAATGAAGACGTAATTATTCAAAAGGCTTTTGATGTTGATCCAGCTCAGCTTTACTTTATAAATACTGGTTCTAAAAAGAACGAGGTTCATTACAGAAGAATGGCTGATGAGACTGGCGGAGAGGTTTACAGTACCAGAGCGTATTTAATTGCATCGATAATTAATGAAGCGATTGATGTGCTTCAGGAAGAAGCTGAGCGCCTGGTGCGATTAGAAGAGCATGAGGAAAATCTGTGAGCGGAGGAAGAATGGTTGAGGAGGAACCTCCCGAAGTTCCGAACTCTCCGGGAAGTTTATTCATGGAAAGCGTGTTTTACGTTTTTGTGTGCTTCATGTGTTTAGAGGGGAGATTAGAGCATTTCCTCGAGGATCTTTCCCGCTGATTCGATATACGTTCGACATCTTGTGGTAAACAGGCCCTCTTCTTTGGCTTTTTCCCGTTCTCCGGGAATACTAATGTCATAGCCCAGTAAATCCCGGCAGTCTAATGCTTCATGCTGAGCTTTGAATTTTTCCATAAATTCCTGGACATATTTATACATACGTGCCTTTTCTTCAGGAGTCGGCTGGGCAACGCCATATTTCAGGCCAAGTGCCATACACGCGCCGTTCACTGCTCCGCAAACACCTGCTGTGCCCCCTATTCCTCCGCCAAAGCCGGAAGAAATTTTGAGTGCAGTCTCGCGATCCATCCCCAGCTTTTCGGCAAAGGGTCCGCATACTGATTGGGCACAATTACATCCGCTTTTTGAATATTCAATGGATTGTTCGATAGGATCCACCTGTGTGTACCTCCTGGTATCAGGTTAGAATACATGAGTTCATTCTCGTCTGTGACTCGATAGCTGTCTTTTTTCTCTAAATGCCACGGGGCATAGCAAGAGTCCTTTGTTCTGTCAAGAGGAATTCTTCATTGAAAAAATCATCAGCGTCCCTGAAGGCTTCTTGTAAAATTAGCTAGAAAACTTATTGACAGAACGTTTCGATTTTCCCATGTGTGTTGGAGAACGCTTGTTGTGTGTTTTTTCGTGCCTTTGTGATTTCGAGAAGAATGTTTCACTTCTTTGGCCCGGCTGCTTCATGGGAAGTCGAATAGCTTATGGAACAATTGGTCTATACAAACGGACGCTATCTTTCACCTCTTCCTTCCATTTCATGGTTTGGAAGCCATTTTCCTTCGCTGGCATTCTATGCCAGTTTCATTGGATGCGTTTTAGAAGGCGTTTCACAGGCCAAACGCGGTCTTTACGATGGTGAAGCCTGGGCGTTGAACAGCCTGCACGTCCTCCAGGCCCTGGAACGTGTTGGGGTACGTATTGATGTCAAAGGCCTTGAGCATGTGGAGCAGCTTGAAGGGGCGTGTGTCTTTATCGGCAATCACATGAGCATGATGGAAACCATGATTCTTCCGGCGATGATTCAACCGATAACACCTGTGACGTTTGTCATCAAGCAAAGCCTCTTGGAGTATCCGGCATTTAAACATGTCATGCGCACGCGAAAACCGATTGCTGTGACTCGCACCAATCCGCGACTTGATTTAAAGATCGTTATGGAGGAAGGGACGCACAAACTTCAGTCTGGAACGTCGATTATTATTTTTCCACAAACAACACGCATGGTGAATTTTGAGCAGGAACATTTTAATTCGATTGGGGTAAAATTAGCCAAAAAGGCGGGGGTTCCGATTATTCCGGTCGCCCTCGTTACGGATGCCTGGCGGAACGGAAAATTTCTGAAA
>PDWI01006297.1_pt1 | contig 14977 bp, 8 predicted proteins | sample 1430891 | NCBI WGS metagenome assembly PDWI01 (sample SAMN01162508, study PRJNA174530) | Oral metagenome, whole genome shotgun sequencing project. | biome: Marine environment; feature: Marine mammal; material: Swab sample of the gingival sulcus; isolation source: swab sample of gingival sulcus... | reverse complement strand
GACCAGGATCAGCTCGATGACGCTATAGACCAATGCGACAACTCGGACATTGGTCAGCCCAGCAATGATTTTGGTTGCAACAATTACGATGTCATTAAAGTCGGATATCGACACGATAAAAAGCAACAACTTGCTCCATATATCAAGCCTCGTGGGGCTTCCACTCAATCACAATAAACAAGTGGATGAGTTGGTAAAACACAGAACACGAACAGAACAATAGTTACGATACGCCTCTCTTCTACAGAGAGGCGTATTTTTTTACCTACAGAATTTTCCACCAAAACAGAAACATCCCCATTTCAACAATCCCCCGCTCCTTTCGTAAGATGTTATTTCGTCAAACAACATCGTACCAAAAGTTTTTACTCGCAATAAAAAGTCATTTCAATAAATTGCCAGTTTTCGATTCACTTGTTGATCGGAACATGATATTCTTAATCAACGTATTGGAAATACAATAAAGTTTTACTAATAACGATCGCTGGTATTTATGGAAGAGAAGTATCGCATTGATCCCTTACTGCTGTGTCTGATTACCTTAACCAAGCTCGATAAACGTCCCGCATCAGCAGAGGCACTGATCGAAGGTTTACCTTTCGACCCAAAGGATGACCGAAAACGTCTGTTTAGCTTGAAAAGCTCAAATGCAAACTTCTCAAGAGCTGCTGGCAGGGCAGGTTTCAAATCAACTCTGCAAAAACGGCCACTTAACGCAATCCCATCGCTGGTTCTTCCGGCAATACTTATCTTACGCGACGACAATGCCTGTGTCCTCACCGAAATAGACCAGGAAAACGCCAAGGCAGTGGTGATCATCCCTTCCGTAGATGAATCTCCAATGGAAATAGACCTGGAAGAGCTCGAAAAAGAATATCTTGGCTATGTCTTTTTTTTAAAACGCCAGTATGAAGGAGTTTTACAAGCCAACATTTTAAATGAAACTGAAATAAAAGCTGGAAAAAACTGGTTTTTTTCTACACTTTTCAGATTTAAAGACATCTACTTCAAGGTGATTATTGCCTCCTTGTTTATTAACATATTTGTTATCGCCGGTCCCATGTTCACTATGAACGTATATGACAGGGTTATACCACATAATGCAACAGACACGTTATGGGTACTGGCATCTGGCATTGGTATTATTTACAGCTTTGATCTCATTCTGAAATTTTTACGAACAATCATGCTCGAATCAGCATCTAAAAAGAGTGACATTATCATCTCTTCAATGCTTTTTGAACATGCGATGAACCTGAAAATGGCAGAAAAGCCGCGTTCTGTAGGTGCTTTTGCAAGTAACATCAGAGACTTTGATAGTATTCGATCTTTTTTTGCTTCTTCAGCTCTTACCGCATTCATTGACATTCCGTTTGCAGTTATCTTTCTGATTGTTATCTATTCGATTAACCCCATTTTAGTCATTATTCCTCTCACCGTAATTGCCATTCTTTTCCTCATAACAATTCCAATGAAAAACTCTATTCAAAAAATTGTAGCCAGCAGTTATGCCGCAGCAGGGAAAAGAAACAGTATTCTGGTCGAAGCGTTAGCAAATATTGAAACCACCAAAGCTTTTAATGCCAGCAGTACTATGCAGTGGCACTGGGAAGAAGCCACAGGAGACATTGCCTCCAAAAATCTGAGATCTCGAACCAGATCTAGTGCCATTTCTACCATAGCCGCCTTTCTTACCCAGCTAACCTCAGTCCTGGTTATTGTCGTCGGGGTATACCTCATCAAAGAAGGAGCTCTGACCATGGGAGGCTTGATTGCAGTTAACATACTCACCACAAGAACAATAGCCCCCATGACCCAATCGGCTACTCTGCTAACCAACTATCAACAAATGAGAGCAGCACTTCAAAGTCTAAATGATTTAATGCACAAACCAGTAGAGCGTCCAGAGGGCAAGCGATTTATCAGAAGACCGAAGTTTCAAGGTGATATAGAATTCAAAGACGTTTCATTCACCTACCCTGGTGAACTAAAACAGGCACTGAAAAATGTTAATTTTAAAATAAAAGCAGGCGAACGAGTGGGTATAGTGGGGCAAGTCGGCTCGGGAAAGTCAACCATAAGCAAATTGCTTATGGGTTTTTTTGAACCAGAACAAGGCTCAATATTTGTCGATGGGTTAGATATCCAACAGATTGACCCGGCCGATCTGAGACAAAATTTCAGTTATGTGCCCCAGGAAGTGACTCTTTTTTCTGGAACGGTTCGAGATAACATCACGATTAAGTCTCCCCATGCCACAGATGAAGAAATAATTCGTGCTGCCAATTTTGGAGTTGTCAATAAACTGACGGACAGACATCCACTGGGCATGGATCTCCAGGTTGGTGAGCGAGGCTTCAATATTTCTGGCGGGCAGCGACAGGCAATTGCAGTTGCCAGAGCGTTTATCCAAGAAAGCCCGATTGTATTGCTTGATGAACCCACCAATGCCATGGATGTAAATACTGAAAATCAGATTATCAAAAACTTGAACAATGGTGTAAAAAACAAAACAACCATAGTTATCACCCACAAACCATCAATTCTGTCAATTGTTGACAGACTTATTGTCATCAATGACGGTCTCATAGTTATGGATGGTCCGAAAGAGCAGGTTCTTAAACAACTTGGGAGCAAAAACGTAACATGATCGCCAAAGTCAAGCGCTCGAGCAAAGATACTTCTCGATCCGGATTGACGACCAAGAGGTACAGTCAAACCGATCTTGATTACATGAACAGCCTAAGCAGCGCAATGCTTGCGAGCAGCTCTTCACGAAACAACCTTCTTCTTTATATAATTTTTTTTATTATCATTGCCGCCATTTCCTGGGCATATTTTGCCGAACTGGATGAAAGAACCAGAGGTTCAGGACGTACAATACCCTCGCGTCAGCTACAGATAGTACAAAATCTTGAGGGAGGGATAATTAAGGAAATTCATGTTTTTGAAGGACAACGAGTAAAAAAAGGACAAATTCTGGTCACTATTGATGACACTGGAATAGGCAGTTCTTTTGCTGAAAGTGCCAGCAAAATCAATGAGCTCAAAGCAATGTCCAGCAGACTAAAATCCGAGGCAGGTATAACGGCACAAATGGAACCCGTTGATGGTATAAGTCCAGATGATAAAATAATTTTTAATGAAAAACGGTTGTTTAAGGCTCAGCTTAAACGTCACCAAAACCAACGATCATTACTCAACCAACAACTAAAACAAAAGAAAATTGATTTGCAAAGTGCTCGTCAAGATCTTACTTCCTTCCAAGCAAGCCTGAAAATGATAAATCGGGAAGTCGAACTGAGTCGTCCACTACTCAAAAAACAACTTCTTTCAGAGCTTGAATTTTTACAACTTGAACAGCGCTTACTCGGCAAGAAACAGGAAATTGATAATACCCTTAAGAAAATTGAAAAATTACAGGTACAAATTGTTGAAGTAAATGAAAAGATAAAGGAACTTGATGAATCAAGACAAACCGAAGCAATGGCAGAACTCAATCAGGTTCTGGCAGAAATTGACAGACTTTCATTAATGCAGATTGCCATTAAAGACCGGGTATCGAGAACCAATGTCCGCTCCCCTGTAAACGGTACTGTTAAGCAGTTACTGATAAATACAGTGGGGGGAGTGGTACAACCCGGGATGGATATCCTGGAAATCGTTCCAGACGACAAAAGCCTGCTGGTAGAAACTAAAATTAAACCATCAGATATAGCATTTATTTATCCCGGCTTAAAAGCTGTCCTGAAATTCACAGCTTATGATTTTGCCATTTATGGAAGCCTGGAAGGAGAAGTAACACACATCAGTGCCGACACCATCACCGATGAGCAAGGCATGGAATTTTACCTGGTTCGTATCAAAACCGATCGCAACTATCTTGGTTCTGAAGATAACAAAAAACACATTATTGTCGGGATGACAGCCCAGGTAGATATTATCACCGGCAAGAAAACAGTCATGCAATATTTACTCAAGCCGATTTTACGAGCAAAGGATAACGCATTACGGGAAAGATAATGAACATACTCTGTTTAACTAAAGATAGCGGTATATACAACAATCTGGTTTTACTTTATGGTCAAAACAAAATAAAGACGTACGCCAATCCTTCCCAGTTAAACGAAGATATACTGGAAAAATGTGACGTGCTGATCGTTGATTTGGTAAGCTGCGACCTTCCTGAAAAACTTGACGCAACTTTGCCACTTGCTGTTCTTTCCGCCATTCCTATGTTTCATGAAGCTCTCAGCCTGATAAGAAAAGGGGTTCGGGGATACGGCAACCGAAAAATGCGCAAAGAAAATCTCAAACAGCTTGTTGAAACTGTATACACAGGTCAAATCTGGCTTCCGCCAGAACTTTTGGCAAAATTCATCGCAAACGCGGTAGAAGAAAAAGAACAAAGCGACAACAGCCACCTTTTTACAGATTTAACCGGCAGGGAAAAAGAGGTGGCAAACTGTGTAGCTTCAGGAATGTCTAACCAGGAAATAGCGGATCAACTTTTCGTTTCTCTTCGTACCGTTAAGGCACACTTAAGTTCAATCTATGATAAAACCGGGCTTAAAAACAGACTCGAACTCGGCATACAGTTAAAAAATAACAAACTTTCTTAAGTATCCTGCACACCAATAAAAAAAACTCCGCAACAATTGCTATGTTGTTGCGGAGTTAATATTTCAAGGTCAATCAAAAATTAACCAACTTCAGTTCCATCATCGGTAATAACCTTGATTTCTCCAGCAGGATCAGGATCCGTGTTAATGATTTCTACAACCTGGGTTGGATCGTTGTTGTTGGTAAACGTTTCAGGAGTATCCCCCGGAGTTGCCTGATTATCTGGGACAGATGAGGTATATCCGTCATCATTTAGCGTTACCTGCTTTTCACCCTCACCACCAAACTCTAACCTGTTGTCAGAATCGGTCATATCGATAACATCAGCTATGCTCAACTCTACTGCCTGATCGTCTTGACCAGCCAGTTCAATCCTTTCAATATTCTTTACCTTGCTAAAATCCAAATCACCGGAATCTTTAACAACAAGAGTATCAAAGCCATCTCCGCCATCAACCAAAGAATCAGTACCATCAAAAACAATTATATCGTCACCATCTCCGCCCAAAATGGTATCCGAGCCTTCTCCGCCAACAAGAATATCGTCACCATCTTCACCAGCAATATTGTCATCTCCGCCTCTTCCGTAAATAGCATCATCACCGCCTTTACCTTCAAAAGACTCGTTTCCAACATCACCAATGAGAGTATCATCACCATCTCCACCCGAGATAATTCCGGTATGCTCATTTGGCTGGGCGGGAACTGGAGGTTGAACTTCTATTTTCAAATGAGCAGAAGCAGAAGCAGTATCATTGTTGCTTAATTCCGTTGCTGTTGTAGAAGCAGTAATCGTAAAATTTAACCCGGCAGCACCTACCTGATCAGGATCCACAGTCATGGTCAATTGAGAAAGATTCCACCCGTCCAGCTCAACTGATTGGTCATAGCCAGAAATAGTTACAGTCTGTGTTCCATCAGAAAGAAACGTACCAGGAGGCATACCAGTGAGGCTAGGAGCAGACAAAGATTCAGAGCCATCAGTATCAACCAGGGATTGAGTGACATCAAGTTGAAAGACTTCCCCTGCTTTTGGATGTATTACCTGGCTGGAGGTTTCCACTTCATGATAGGTCAGCGAATGGATGAGGTAGTCATTAGTGAACGAACCCGGTTCTTGTTCATGGGCAGAAAACACTATAGTGTCAAAAAGCTCTCCATTAGTCGGCATCAAAGTTATCTCTGGGTCTATAGTGTCAGATCCTCCATAATCAACTTGTGTTTCTCCAACTTTTACCCCATTACGATAAAAATCATATTGAGCAGTTTCACCGGTAGGAGAGTCAGAACCAGCTTTCCATGCAAATGACACATCTACATACGCTACTGCATTAGTAAAAGAAAAAACCAGATGTTCAGACAATCCAGTATCAGCATTATAGCCGGTCTCTGCATCGCCTCCTGAAGCTGCACCCGCCACACCAAAACCTTCAGGATAAGGATTCACGCCAATATCGACCTGCTCACCTGATACTCCGTTAACATCAATACTAAACGGCGCGAAAGCTGAAAAAGCAGACACAGAATAACCAGAACTCTGTTCATTAACATTACTCGCATCAATCACATGGGAAATGAGGTACGTTCCCTGTAAACTTATATTTGGAACATCGGCAAGCCCCTCTATGTTAATGGCAGTTTGAGAGGTAGCACCCCATAAAGCTCCGGATTGCACCTGATAAGTAAAACTGGAATCCGCATCGGTGTGATCAACAGGGTCAAATTGCAGGTTTCCGGCATTTATTTCAGCCGTACTTATCACTTGACCAGGAGCAACCGGTTGCCCATTTAAAAGCAACACACCATTTTCTGGCAGAGAAGATATCTTGACAGCGGTCATCGGATCATCAAAAGGCTGACCAAAATCTTCTACTCTTACCTGATAATTGGCATTGGTATTAGACAGGTCTTCGACCATAGTTATGGTACCATTGACAGGGTTTGGAGCCCCGTTCTCCCCAGAGCCTCCAGAACCTCCAGGCTGAGTAGGAGAAGACCCTCCAATTACAATTGGAGCAACATCATCAATTTCAGGCAACACCTGCTGCTCGACGGTATCAGCTACAAACTGAGCATCCGTATCAACGACTAACGGTTCTTCATTATATTCATCCTGACCAGCAAACTCTGTTTGCAACAAATATGTGCCAACATCACCTCGGGTGGTATCTCCAGCATGATAACCGGCATTAAAGTCGTAGGATTCATCAAGAGCCTCAGGACCAGCCGCAGGCGCGTCAAACAAATCACCAGGATCCTGATTATTCTCAATTGCCACAGCAACTGTATCCTGCATAGCCGCAACATCTTCAACAACAGAATCTCTCGACTCAACAGAACTCACAACAGACTCATCGAGAAAAATCGTTTCATATTCCGTTAAAGAAATAAGTTCACCATCATCCAGTGAAATTACAACACTGCTGGCAGCGGCAACCTCGACGATATCATTTTGATTAACCAGATCACCAACGTTAAGTTCCCTCACCTGACCATCAAGGCTTTTGGCAACCACATGACCACTAAGGCTTTGTACTGTTCCTACCTGAGCCACATTGCACCTCTTTTATAAATTAAAAAAAGACTTTTATAAATAAACCATACGCCTCTGCTTACAGCGTAACTCAATCTACCTTAATTCTTGCATAAAACAAAACAAAAAAAATTGTACCAAAGTACAGTTTTACTGACTAAAAAAAAACATCAGGGACTTTATCCACAAATAACAACCAAACCATATCTATTAAACTTGCAAAAAAAAGACAGAGAAAACAAATATTTTCAAATAGATACATTAATGTCGAGTAATTTTCCTAAACTTAAAAGAACATAACATAAATATGCAACAATCTCCACATTTTCATAAACTTAACAATAAATATATTCTATTTGACCTGATCAATACCTCCTCCATGGCAGAATTTTACCTTGGTATGAAAATTGACGACAAGGACAATAATTCGCCAATGGTCATTAAAAAACTCCTTCCCCGTTTTGCCAGAAATCAACAGGTAGCCGAAAAGTTCTTTCATAAAGCCCGTCTGGCATCTTTGCTAAGACACCAAAACATCATCAGAATCTATGATTATGGTAAACAAGAAGCCCTCCTTTTCACTGTCATGGAGTATCTGACTGGTCAAACCCTGGCAACAGCCATTACCCAACTGACTCAACAGCAAGTATACCTGTTGCCTGAAATTTCCTTATATATTGCCCTCTCCATCTGCAATGGTATGGATTATGCGCACGAGATAACAGATACAAAAAAAATTCCTTTAAATCTTGTCCATGGAAATATCTCTCCATGTAATATTTTTCTTACCTGCAGCGGTGACGTAAAAATACTGAATTTCGACAGCATCAAAAAACCGTTTTTCAGCAACAACCCCGAAAAGAACAAAAAAACATTGAATTACATGTCTCCTGAGCAAGTTTTAGGCAACATGGTAGATCGCCGGTCTGACATATTTTCGATAGGGATTTTACTCTACGAAATGCTTAGCCAAGATTCTTTTTACAACGGTAGCCCTGAAGAAATTATTCGAAAAGCCGCACAGGCAGCCCACAAGCCTCTTGAGGAAATTACCCCAAATCTACCAACAGGGATATACACAATTATAAACAAAGCGGTTCAGCCAAAAGTAGAAAAAAGATACCAAAGCTGCTATGAAATGGGCGAAGACCTCAAAAGATGCCTTGAAACCATAAAACCGGGTACCAGCAACAAGGCTCTGGAAGCATTTTTTCAACACCATTTCAGCAAAAAATGTGATAAAGAAAAAGAAACCATCAAGGACACCATCGCACTGGCAGCCAGGCAAACAGCCCCACATTTAATCGTAAACCCATTGGACTCACGACAAGCCATAAAAGAAGAAGCGCCCTCAATACAGTATGCACAAAAAAACACCCCTAGCAAGAGCGTCATCACTAAACAGCAAAAAATTAACCCAAAAGCCCCTATGAAACCAGCAGATATTCCAATCAAAGACTCGCCACTACGTACCCCGAAAAAAAACTCTCGTCAGATCAACATTGCCGACAGGGAGCAACCGGCACCAAGACGCGCCAGGTCAAAAAAAAATATTTACAAGAATATCAATTTCTTTGGTCTTCTACTGTTGGTTATTTTACTCCTGACAGCAGCAACGGCATACTTTTTAATAGACCAGACAGCAAAGTATCCCAAAGACTATTTCACCCAGGTGTCTCCGCCCTCATTGCCGCCCACTCCAGACACCAGCACAATGACTCAAGCTCAAAGAGAGGTACTCATTTTAAAGCTTTTATTACAGGGAGAATTTGCATTAGACCATGGAAAGCTGCTGTCTCCTTCTGATAAAAACGCCTTTATTTTTATTTCTCAGGCAAGGCAACTTGCCCCTCAAGACAAAACTGTGCAAAAACAAGCCAAACAACTCGTGCAGCAACTTACCCACCTGGCAGAGGTGGCAATTCAACAAGGTGAAAAAAACAAAGCGGCAGAGCTTATCGTTGCAGGTCTCAGCATAGCCCCGGAAAACCCTGAACTCAAAGCCCTGAAACAAGAGCTTTCAAATTAATCAACTTACAATAGCAGCAAAATGCTCTGTAAAATCATTCAGAAATGAATTGTCAAATCAGACACTCCAGATTTTTCTTCTTCGACAGAGAGAGCAGATGACCACCTCACCACTTGAATATTTCGACCAACACCAGCATCAGCAACGCCAGTTTCTGAAAAATTTGGTGCTTCAAAACAGCTGTACAGCTGCCAAACCCGGAATAGATCGAGTTGGGAACCTTATCGAGCAGGAGCTGAAAGATTGTAATATGATTTTTTTTCGACACCAACAAACCTCAGCAGGGGATAATCTGGTATTTAAGTCACCACCTGCTGCTGCAGGCGAGAAGGCATTGCTTCTAGTCGGTCATATGGATACCATATTCCCGCCAGACAGCCATTTTACATGGCAAGATAACGGTGAAAAGCTCTTCGGACCAGGTATAATCGATATGAAAGGAGGACTTGCTGTTGCTGTTTATGCGATACGCAGCCTTTATCACGCAGGATTGTTAAACACAATCCCTGTCACACTTCTTTGTAATTCAGATGAAGAAACAGGTTCGCTGTATTCTACCAGCCTGATACAACAAGAGGCAAAAAAGAGTACATTAGCACTTGTCTTTGAATGTGGTGGGTTGGATGGAGCTGTGGTTACCGGAAGAAAAGGAAAAACCGGGTACAAAATTACCGTTCGTGGTAAAGCTGGTCACGCAGCCTTTGCCGAAGATCTAAAGGCAAGTGCAATTCTCGAACTTGCGCGCAAAATACCTCTGCTTGAAAGTCTCAATAATCCACAGCAAAACCTTACTGTCAACGTCGGAACCATTGCCGGTGGAATTGGTCCAAATACCATCGCAGAATATGCCGAGGCAGAGGTTGATGTACGGTATACCAGTACCCTGGATGGGAAAAAGGCTCATCAGGCAATCGAAAAAATATGTAGTAACAGCACAACCCCAGGCACAACATGCCATTTACACACCGTCTCCGGCAGACCCCCCATGGAACAATCCCCTGAAAACCTGAAACTCTACCAGTACATTAAACAGGAAGCCGACAAGCTCAACATCTCAATTTGTCATGAAGTAAGAAGTGGCGTTTCTGACGCTAACACAATCAACGCCTGTAACGTACCGGTAATTGATGGTCTTGGTCCAACCGGCGATTGTGATCACAGTGATCAGGAGTATATGGTTGCATCCAGCTTAGCTGAAAGAACAAGACTGACTATCAACTCCTTGCTCTGTTTAGCTCAGGCTGTGAAAAAGAACTGTTTTTAGAGCTTCTTTTTATCAAGAACCTCTCTGACCTTCGCCAGAAAGACCTTTCTCACAAAAGGCTTTTGGATAAAATTAAAATCCTCTTCTACTCCCCCACCCTGCTCAGAAATGACATTTGCCGTATAACCTGACATAAAGATGGTACTGATATCAGGGTAAAAAGTACATATTTCCTGCATCAGCTCTTTTCCATTCATTTCCGGCATAATAACATCTGTCAACAGAAGATGGACGTCATTTTTATTGCCCTTTAACAGTTCTATTGCCTGATTCGGATTTTCTGCAGTCAAAACAGTATACCCTTCATTTTGCAACATCTGAGCTGCCATATCGAGAATTGCCTGTTCGTCTTCAACCAGTAAAATAGTTTCGTCACCGGTAACCTTTGGTTCATCAACCGATTCGGTTTCCAACCGCTCTTCACTGTCAAGAAATCGAGGGAAATATAAGGTAAAAACAGTACCTGTTTCCATTTCACTGTAAACATTAATAAAGCAGTTGTTTTGTTTTAAAATACCATAGACTGTTGCCAAACCAAGCCCGGTTCCCCGCCCCACATCTTTTGTGGTATAAAATGGTTCAAAAACATACGGTAAAACGGCAGGATCAATCCCCACCCCATTATCACTTATGCTCAATACAACATATTCTCCAGGGACAAAACCAGCATGGGTAGAGCAATATTCATCATCAAGGGCAATAAAAGACGTCTCTATAATAATCTTCCCCCTTGTACGTATCGCATCCCTTGCATTTACACAAATATTGGTGAGTATTTGATCCAGTTGCCCGGGGTCAATATGCACAGTACCAATATTGTCTCCTGGTATCCAGAAAAGCTCAATGTCCTCTCCTAAAAGCCGCTTCAACATTGAAAGATGTTTATCAATAACATCATTAATATCAAGCAGTTTAGGAACAATTGACTGCTTTCTTGCAAAGGCCAGAAGCTGTCTGGTAAGATCAGCTGAATGATGGGCTGCTTTTTCAATCTGCTCAAGATCATATCGTAACGGATCATCGGCAGAAAGACCATCAATTGCCATTTCAACATGCCCGATAATCACACTGAGCATATTATTAAAATCATGGGCAACACCTCCTGCCAGACGACCAACCGACTCCATCTTCTGAGCCTGTCTTAACTGTTTTTCAAGCCTTGAACGCTCTTTTTCATTCTGTACTCTGGCATCTATATCCTCGTGAGTCCCAACCATTCTGTATGCTTTGCCGTTGTCATCACGTTGAATAACACTTCCACGGGCATGAACCCATTTCCAGCTCCCTGATTTGGTGCGCATTCTAAATTCTACATCAACATCATCGCGCTGCCCTGTGATGCATTCCCGATTGATTTGCAAAACCCGTTCGCGGTCTTCTGGATGAATCAATTGTGTCCATTCACCCAAACCCCGCATATCAAATTCAGAATCATAGCCAAGCATCAACCAGAAATTGGGATTATAATAATGTTCTCCCCCACCTTTGTTCCAGTCCCACAGCCCTTCCTTAGTTGCCCCCATCGCAAGTCGAAATCTTTCTTCCTGTAAGGCCAGAACATCTTTCATCCGCTGTCTTTCTATCGCCAACGCAACCTGGTCAGCCACTGCGGTCAAGATATTGACATCATGATAAGAATACAACTCAGGATTATCATAACTCTGCACGGCCATCACTCCGACAGTAGTATCATTACATTGCAGAGGCACACCCAACCAGATTTCTGCAAGAATATCATTAAGTTGCTTAAGTTTTGAATTTCTTCGGAATTCCTCACTTTCTGCTCTGGTTAATAACAGAGGTTTTCCGGTTTTTATCACTTGAATAGAGAGAGAACTGGTCTTTGAGACCTCAACAGTTACCGGGTATTCCACCCCGGTAACATCCACAACATACGGAAATCGTAAACAATCTGTTTCTTGATCGTATGTTGCAATAAAAAAATTAGTGGTATCTATTATTTTCGAAAGAGCTTGATGAATTGCCTGAAACAGCTCGCTCAAATCTATGGAAGTACCCACCTTACTCGATATTTCATAGAGCGTCTGGTAAATCAAATCACTTTGAGTCCGCTGCTTCAACAGCTCAGAAAGCTCTACAACTTTTTTTTGCAGCTGTTCATAACTTAAACTTTCAGACATCTTTTTCTCCAACCTGGGGAATCGAAAAGGACCACTGGTTACAATTATACCACAACCCATGTAAGTATTGCAAATTTCAAGGTATGTTTTCTTTGCAGCGGTCCGTCCAGCGACCTGAAAGATATCCCTTTCCCGTCCGTTATCCAGCCACTATTTTCCCGTTTTATATTGACGGAACACGCCATTTGGAGTTATATAATTTGCTTCTTTTTCAATTATTAACGGTTCGAGAAAGACACGGGGAAAATACTGTAATTTAAAGAACAAAGGGTCTTTATATCCATCGTTTCTGTAGCTATAGTACTCTAAGAAACAACTGATTCACTTCCAGATAGCACCATAAAAGGATTTTAAGGTATGAAAGCAATCATTGCCCTGGAAGACGGCACATTTTTTTACGGAAAATCATTCACTGGCTCGGGGGAAGCTGTTGGGGAAATAGTTTTTAATACCTCGATGAGCGGTTATCAGGAGGTACTCACCGATCCTTCATACACCGGACAACTGGTCACGATGACCTATCCTTTGATAGGAAATTATGGTATCAACCCTGCAGATATGGAATCACGAGCGATCCATCCCAGGGCTTTTTTCGTTAAAGAATATTGCTGTCTTCCATCCAACCATCGTTCAACTACCACTCTGGCTTCATTCCTTCAGGAACATAACATACTTGGAGTTGAAGGGTTTGATACCAGAGCCCTTGTAAAACATATCCGTACCAAAGGCGCGATGAAGGGAATCGCATCAACCGAAGACCTGAATCCTGAGTCGCTGATCAAAAAAGCTGGAGAATGGGACGGCCTTGTCGGTCAAGATATGGTAAAGCAAGTCACCTGCCAACAGCCATATGGCTGGACTTCAAAGGGACCGGTTTCAGGCACAAATTTTGATACAGCTGAAAAACCATGCAGTAATCCAATCAAAATCGTCGCCTTTGATTTTGGTATGAAATATAACCAGGCCAGAATTTTCCTGGAACAGGGATGTCAGGTACAAGTAGTTCCAGCCACAACCGATGCCCGGACCGTACTCGATATGAACCCGGATGGAATTTTTCTCTCCAATGGTCCAGGTGATCCGGACGGAGTTGAAGGCGTTGTTGACACCATCAAGGAACTTCTTGGCAAAAAACCGATTTTTGGCATCTGCCTGGGACATCAAATGCTGGGCCTTGCCTACGGAGGGAAAAGCTATAAATTAAAATTCGGTCATCGGGGAGCAAACCAGCCGGTGAAAGATCTTACCACCGGCCGGGTTGAAATTACCTCTCAGAACCACGGTTTCTGCATCGATGAAAAGAGTCTTGATCAAAACGAGGTGGAAGTGACCCATATCAACCTCAACGACGGCAGCCTGGCGGGAATGAGACACAAAAGGTTCCCTGCCTTTTCAGTGCAGTACCACCCGGAACATGCGCCGGGACCTCACGATTCCAGATATCTGTTTGATCGCTTCATCGAAATGATAAAAAGTGAATAACATGTGCACCAGAGTAACGTTCACCCGCATTGGTTAACAATCGCAAGAAAAAATTATCCTTGCATCATACAACACAGGACATCATGCCAAAAAGAACGGACATAAAAAAAATACTGATTATAGGCTCCGGTCCCATCATCATCAGTCAGGCCTGCGAATTTGATTATTCAGGAGCACAGGCGGTTAAAGCGTTAAAGGAAGAAGGATATGAGGTGGTCTTAATCAACTCTAACCCGGCAACCATAATGACCGACCCCGAATTGGCTGATGCAACCTATATAGAGCCGATCACTCCAGAAATGGTGGTCAAGGTCATCGAAAAAGAGCGACCGGATGCCCTGCTCCCGACCCTTGGCGGTCAAACGGCTCTTAATACCGCCATTAAAGTGGCTGAAACCGGTATTCTGGAAAAATATCAAGTGGAGCTCCTTGCTGCCGACATAGATGTCATTAAAAAGGCCGAGGGCCGTGACGAGTTTCGCAATGCCATGAGGGCAATCAATCTTAAGGTTCCAGAATCAGCCATCGTTCACACCCTGGAAGACGCAATGAAGGCCGGCGAAGAGATTGGCTTTCCCCTGATTGTCAGACCAAGCTTTACCTTGGGTGGTACTGGTGGCGGAGTCGCCTACAACCGCCATGAACTTGAGGAATTGAGCGTCTCGGGTCTTGATCTCTCGATGACCACAGAAATCATGATCGAGAGAAGCCTGCTGGGCTGGAAAGAGTATGAACTTGAGGTAATGCGAGACAAAAACGATAACGTGGTCATCGTCTGCTCCATCGAAAACATAGACGCCATGGGTGTTCACACCGGTGATTCAATCACGGTTGCACCGGCACAGACTCTTACCGACAGAGAATACCAGGCCATGCGCGATGCCGCTATTGCCATCATCCGTGAA
>PDWI01008478.1_pt1 | contig 14978 bp, 8 predicted proteins | sample 1430891 | NCBI WGS metagenome assembly PDWI01 (sample SAMN01162508, study PRJNA174530) | Oral metagenome, whole genome shotgun sequencing project. | biome: Marine environment; feature: Marine mammal; material: Swab sample of the gingival sulcus; isolation source: swab sample of gingival sulcus... | reverse complement strand
ACATCAAAACTTATTCCGCTTTAGGCTCAGCTGGCTTAGTTGCTGTAGCAGATGAGGCATTCTCACTTTCAGAACCACCACCTAAATGTTCAGCAAACGCTTTTTCAAAGTCAATCACATCCGATGAAGAACCACCACCAACCAATGTATCAGACAATGATCCAGATAATGAATCAGTCAATGCTCCAGATAATGGATCAGAAGTTGTGCCAAATGCTTTGTCTAAATCGGTCATCATATCACGAGCAGGTTGCTGTTTGTCCAGTAGCTGTTGCTTACGTTTTTGATGATAAGCCAGACCAGTACCAGCAGGAATCAAACGACCAACCACCACGTTCTCTTTTAGACCACGTAACTTATCGACTTTACCAGTCACTGCTGAAGCTGTCAATACACGCGTGGTTTCTTGGAACGAGGCCGCCGAGATAAAGCTTTCGGTTGCCAAGCTGGCTTTGGTGATACCCAATAACTGACGTTGGAAATGCACTGGGAACTTATCTTCAGCGATAAGCTTCTCATTGAGTTCCATAACGTCTGCATATTCAGCTTGGTCACCTTTAAAGTAGCTAGAATCGCCGGGTTCAGTGATTTCAACTTTCTTCAACATCTGACGGATAATGACTTCAATGTGCTTATCGTTGATTTTTACACCTTGCAAGCGGTAAACTTCTTGTACCTCATCCACGATGTAATCAGCAAGTGCGGTTTCACCTTTTAGACGTAAGATATCGTGTGGGTTCATAGGACCATCGGCAATAATTTCGCCTTTTTCGACCGTTTCCCCTTCAAACACGTTGATTTGACGCCATTTCGGAATCAACTCTTCATGCACTTCGCCATCTTCTTTGGTGATGATAAAGCGGTTTTTACCTTTGGTTTCTTTACCAAAGCTTACCACACCAGAAGTCTCTGCCATGATTGCATGGTCTTTTGGCTTACGAGCTTCAAAGAGGTCAGCAACACGTGGCAAACCACCGGTAATATCTTTGGTACCAGATGATGCTTGTGGGACACGACCTAGGGTAGAACCTGCGGTGACCTCATCGCCTTCACTGACACGCAATACCGTTTCTGGCGGTAGGAAGTAAACCACTTCTTTGCCATCTGTTGTATCTAGGATAATAGACGGACGTAAGTCTTTTGCCAAGCTTGGACGGTCTTTAATCGCTAAGATTTCATAAGAGCTCATACCTGTAGTATCGTCAATCTTAACGGTTGCAGTGACACCATCGGTAACATCACTAAAGCGTGCCTTACCAGATACTTCTGTGATGATTGGATGCGTATGCGGATCCCATTTAGCAATGACTTGACCACCTTCAACCTTATCACCGTCTTTCACAGTCACTTTAGAACCATAAGGAATGCGATAACGCTCTTTCTCACGAGCCATCTCATCGGTTACACCGATTTCCGCAGAACGAGAAACCACCACCAAGTAGCCTTCAGCGTGTTCCACTGTTTTAATGTTGTGGAAACGAATCGTACCTGAGTTACTAATTGATACGCTATTATCGACCGCTGTTGAGCTTGCTGTACCACCAACGTGGAATGTACGCATGGTAAGCTGAGTACCAGGTTCACCAATCGACTGAGCTGCCATAACACCAACTGACTCACCGATGTTAACCTGATGACCACGAGCAAGATCACGACCATAACATTTAGAACATACGCCATGAGCGACATCACAAGTAATTACTGAACGTACCCATACTTCATCAACACCTTTTTCTTCAAGGACATTAACCCAATGCTCATCAATTAGCGTGCCAGCTGGAACGACCACTTCATCAAGATGATTTACCACTTCACGAGCAGTCACCCGACCAAGCACACGGTCACCCAACTTCTCAATAACATCACCACCTTCAATATGCGGTGTTACGAGTACGCCTGTTTCCGTACCACAATCTTGTTCGGTAATCACCAAATCCTGTGCCACATCAACCAAACGACGCGTCAAATAACCCGAGTTAGCGGTTTTCAATGCGGTATCTGCCAAACCTTTACGAGCACCATGCGTTGAAATAAAGTACTGAAGTACCGTCAAGCCTTCACGGAAGTTTGCTTTAATTGGTGTTTCAATGATAGAGCCATCAGGTTTTGCCATCAAGCCACGCATACCTGCAAGCTGACGAATCTGAGCGGCACTACCACGAGCACCTGAATCTGCCATGATATAGATTGAGTTAAATGACTTCTGCACTTCTTCTTCACCATCGGCATTGATAACGGTATCAGTTGATAAGTTTTCCATCATCGCATTGGCGACTTTGTCATTGGTTCTTGACCAAATATCAACAACCTTGTTATAACGCTCACCTGCGGTTACAAAACCTTCGGCAAACTGATTCTCAATTTCACGCACTTCGGCATCAGCAGCTTCCACAATTTCTGCTTTCTTAGGTGGAATCACCAAGTCTTCCAAACCAATAGAAACACCAGATAATGTTGCTTGAGCGAATCCTAGATACATCAAGTGGTCGGCAAACATCACCGTGTCTTTCACCTGCATAGTACGATAACAAGAGTTCAGCAAGCCAGAAATGTTTTTCTTAGTCATCTCTTTATTACATTCTTCAAAGAGCATTCCTTTTGGCATGATGTTCCAAATCAATAGACGACCTGCCACTGTTTCTTTAAGGCTAGTCGTTTTGACTTCGTTACCTTCTTCATCAAAAGAGGTCTCAGTGACACGCACCTTAATTTTTGCATTGACGTGCAGGTCTTTATTACCCATCGCACGCATGGCTTCGTCAACATTGGCAAATACCATGCCTTCGCCTTTGGCATTCACTGACGAACGGCTGATATAGTACAGACCCAAGACAACGTCTTGCGATGGTACGATAATCGGCTCACCGTTAGCAGGCGATAGGATGTTATTGGTTGACATCATCAAGGTACGACACTCAAGCTGAGCTTCTAGGGTCAATGGCACGTGTACCGCCATTTGGTCACCATCAAAGTCGGCGTTAAAGGCCGCACAGACCAATGGGTGCAACTGAATCGCTTTACCTTCAATCAGGACAGGCTCAAAGGCTTGCAGACCAAGACGGTGAAGTGTCGGAGCACGGTTAAGCATCACTGGATGCTCACGAATCACCATAGCCAGCATATCCCACACTTGTGGTTCTTCACGCTCAACCATCTTTTTCGCTTGCTTAATGGTTGTTGCCATACCATGCGACAATAGTTTGGCATAAGTAAATGGTTTAAATAGCTCAAGAGCCATCTTTTTCGGCAGACCACACTGGTGCAAACGTAGCGTAGGACCTACAACAATCACCGAACGACCAGAATAATCAACACGCTTACCTAGCAAGTTTTGACGGAAACGACCTTGTTTACCTTTAATCATATCCGCCAATGATTTTAACGGACGGCGGTTACTACCTGTAATCGCACGACCACGACGACCGTTATCAAGCAAGGCATCGACTGACTCTTGCAACATACGCTTTTCGTTACGCACGATAATATCAGGAGCACTCAACTCAAGCAGGCGTTTTAGACGATTGTTACGGTTAATGACACGGCGATACAAATCATTTAAGTCAGACGTTGCAAAACGACCACCTTCTAGTGGCACTAGCGGACGTAAGTCAGGCGGTAGTACTGGTAATACTTCCATTACCATCCACTCTGGCTTGTTGTTGGAATCACGGAATGACTCAAGCAACTTCAAACGCTTAGACATTTTTTTCAGTTTGGTTTCTGAATTGGTCTGTGGAATTTCTTCACGCAACAAATCAATTTCAATATCTAAATCAATATCTTTTAGCAAGTCTTGAACGGCTTCTGCACCCATTTTTGCGGTAAATTCATCACCAAATTCTTCTAATGCCTTGTAATAGTCTTCATCATCAAGCAATTGATATTTTTCAAGGCTAGTCATTCCGGGATCAGTGACAATGTAGCTTTCAAAATACAATACACGCTCAATATCACGCAACGTAGTATCAAGCAGTAAACCAATACGGCTTGGCAGCGATTTTAAGAACCAAATATGAGCAACAGGACTCGCTAGGTCAATATGACCCATACGGTCACGGCGAACTTTCGCTGTGGTGACTTCTACGCCACATTTTTCACAAATAACACCTTGGAACTTACGGCGTTTGTATTTACCACATAGACATTCAAAGTCTTTCACAGGGCCGAAGATTTTCGCACAAAACAGACCATCACGCTCTGGTTTAAAGGTGCGATAGTTAATGGTTTCAGGTTTTTTCACTTCACCATGAGACCAAGACTTTACGGTATCAGGTGAGGCTAAAGAAATTTGAATGCTATCAAATTCACGGCTACCAGAATCGGTAGGGCTTTTCATAATATCTAATAAATCTTTCAAGCGATTTCTCCGTTATATTTTGTTGGCTTGGTAAACTCAATTTTAAGCAATTTACCAAGCAATCATTCGTTTAAGTTATGGGTCGAGTTAAGATTTGTTCTCTTTTAACTCAATATTAATACCCAACGACTTAATTTCTTTAGTCAATACATTGAACGATTCAGGCATACCTGGATCCATGTATTGCTCACCATCAACGATGTTTTTGTACATACGAGTACGTCCATCCACATCATCTGACTTCACTGTTAGCATTTCTTGCAAGGTGTAAGTCGCACCATAAGCTTCTAGTGCCCAGACCTCCATCTCACCGAAACGCTGACCACCGAATTGTGCTTTACCACCCAATGGTTGCTGAGTAACTAGGGAGTACGAACCAGTCGAACGAGCGTGCATCTTATCATCAACCAAGTGGTTCAGTTTTAGCATATACATGATACCAACGGTAACAGGGCGGTCAAACTTCTGTCCCGTACGTCCATCATATAATTCTTGCTGTCCACTTCTGTCAAGATCTGCAAGCTCTAATAGCTCTTTGATTTGCTCTTCTTTTGCACCATCAAATACGGCTGTACCCATAGGCACACCACCACGCAAGTTATTTGCCATGGCAAAGATTTCATCATCAGTTAAGCTATCAAGATCTGCTTGTTCGCCACCAACTTTATTATAAATCTTGTCAAGGAATTCACGCAACTCACCGATTGCTATTTTTGCTTTCAGCATACGGTCAATCTTGTCACCAAGACCCTTAGCCGCCATGCCTAAATGCGTTTCTAGTACCTGACCGATGTTCATACGCGACGGTACACCCAATGGGTTGAGTACGATGTCAACAGGATTACCATGCACATCATACGGCATATCTTCAATTGGCATGATACGAGAGATAACACCCTTGTTACCATGACGACCAGCCATTTTATCACCTGGTTGGATACGACGTTTCACCGCTAGATAAACCTTAACGATTTTTTGTACGCCATGAGCCAAATCATCACCAGCGGTTAGCTTGCGTTTTTTCTCGTTAAATTTCTCATCAATGTCTTTTTGCTTGTCTTCTAAAAATTCAGCAATCTGACCCAAACGTTCTGAAATTTCTTCTTCAACTGGTTGGATATTGAGCAAGGTTTCCAAAGTCATTTCATTTAGCTGATCCGCTTCTAGCACAGTACCTGCTTTAAGACCTGCACCGCCACTGATTTTCTGACCAGTCAACAGATTACTGATACGACCACGAGCAGCCGCCTCAAAGATACGCAATTCTTCTTTTAAGTCTTTGCGGTAACTATCTAGCTGTTCTTTTTCGATAGATTGGGCACGGCTGTCTTTTTCTACACCATCACGAGTAAATACTTGTACGTCAATTACCGTACCTTTTACTGAAGATGGCACACGCAATGACGTATCTTTCACGTCGGCGGCTTTTTCACCAAAAATGGCACGCAACAGCTTTTCTTCTGGCGTTAGTTGAGTTTCACCTTTTGGTGTCACCTTACCAACTAAGATATCGCCAGCTTCTACTTCGGCACCGATATAAACAATACCCGCCGCATCAAGGTTTGCCAAAGCAGCTTCACCGACATTTGGAATATCGCCAGAAATTTCTTCTGTACCCAGCTTAGTATCACGAGCCACACAAGTTAACTCTTGGATATGAATGGTGGTAAAGCGGTCTTCTTTTACCACTTTTTCTGAAACTAAGATAGAATCCTCAAAGTTATAACCATTCCACGGCATAAAGGCGATACGCATATTCTGACCAAGTGCCAATTCACCCAAATCAGTCGATGGACCATCTGCCAAAATATCACCACGAGCAATCACATCATTTTGGTTAACAATAATGCGTTGGTTAATACAAGTGTTTTGGTTTGAACGGGTGTATTTAACTAGGTTATAAATATCGATACCCGCTTCACCTGCGACCATCTCTTCTTCATGAACACGCACCACCACACGAGAGGCATCAACATATTCAATCACACCACCACGTTTGGCAGTCACACACACACCACTATCACGAGCAACGTGACGTTCCATACCAGTACCCACCAACGGCTTATCAGCACGCAAAGTAGGTACAGCTTGACGTTGCATGTTAGAACCCATCAAGGCACGGTTAGCATCATCATGCTCAAGGAAAGGAATCAAACCTGCTGCTACAGACACAACCTGACGAGGGGACACGTCCATGTGCGTGACCTTCTCTGGAGGCATACGCACAGTTTCACCATGGTTACGTACCGTTACCATTTCATCCGTTAGCTCACCTTTCTCATTCATTGGCGAGTCAGCTTGAGCAATCACAGTACCGACTTCTTCAATCGCTGAGAGGTACTCGATATCGTCTGTTACTTTGCCATCGATAACCTTGCGATATGGCGTTTCTAAGAAACCAAAGCTATTGGTCTTGGCATAAGTTGCCAACGAGTTAATCAAACCAATGTTTGGACCTTCAGGGGTTTCAATCGGACAAACACGACCATAATGAGTAGTATGTACGTCACGTACCTCAAAGCCCGCACGCTCACGAGTCAAACCACCTGGACCCAATGCAGACACACGGCGTTTGTGCGTTACTTCAGACAATGGATTGTTTTGATCCATAAACTGAGAAAGCTGCGAAGAACCAAAGAACTCTTTTACAGCTGCTGCTACAGGCTTCGAATTAATCAAATCTTGTGGCGATAAGCTATCAGACTCAGCAGTCGTCAAACGTTCTTTTACCGCACGCTCAACACGCACCAGACCAATACGGAACTGGTTTTCTGCCATTTCACCAACACTGCGAATACGACGGTTACCCAAGTGATCGATATCATCAACTTCACCACGACCGTTACGAATCTCAATCAGCTCATTCACCACATCCAAGATATCATCATTGCTTAACACACCACGAGCACGCTGAACATCAACATCATCGGTTTCTTCAAAATCACGACCCAAACGGCGGTTAAACTTCATACGACCGACATTTGACAAATCATAGCGGTCTTGGTTAAAGAACATGGTATCAAACAGTTTTTCTGCGGTTTCAAGTGTTGGTGGCTCACCTGGACGCATCACTTTATAAATCTCAATCAACGCCTCTTCACGGCTACCTGTAGTATCCGCACGCAACGTATCAGCGATGTAAGCACCTTGGTCTATATCATTGGTGAATAAGATTTTGAAATCTTTAACTTCAAGACCTGATAGTTTCACCAATAGTTCATGGTCTATCAGCGTATTCGCACGAGCAACAACCTCATCATCAATCACTATGTCTTCAGCGATGATACGCTCATAAAGGTACTCATCAGGTACAGCAAGCTTAGTAATACCCGCCTCTTCGATTTGACGGATACGGCGTGCATTAATACGTTTGCCAGCTTCAACAATCACCTTGCCTTCACTATCAACAATATCAAACTGAGCCATTTCACCACGCAGACGATCAGCCACTAGATCTATCTCGAACTGCTCTTCACCTTTGTAAACGGCGATGCTATCAAAGAATCTATCTAAAATTTGAGCGGTATCCAAACCTAAAGCTCGCAGAATAATCGTTGCCAACATCTTACGACGACGGTCAATACGAGCAAATACCAAATCTTTGGCATCAAACTCAAAATCAAGCCATGAACCACGGTAAGGAATAATACGAGCGTTATATAACACTTTACCACTAGAGTGCGACTTACCCTTATCATGATCAAAGAACACCCCTGGAGAACGATGCAACTGGGAAACAATCACCCGCTCAGTACCATTGATAATAAAAGTACCATTATCAGTCATCAACGGGATTTCACCCATATAGACTGTTTGCTCACGGATGTCTTTAATCGCTGACTTACTAGCTTTGTCTTTGCTGTCTTTGTCTTTAATAACCAAGCGGATTTTCACACGCAAGGGAGCTGCAAAAGTCGAACCACGAGAGATACACTCACGCTCATCAAACTCAGGCGTGCCTAAATAATACTCAACGAATTGTAATTCTGCATTACCAGAATGACTTTCAATCGGAAAAATCGAAGAGAATGCCGCTTGTAGACCAATATTATGGCGACCAGCCGGCTTCTTATTCTCTTGCAAGAATTGCTCATAAGAATCCACTTGGATTGCCAGTAAATATGGTACATCCATCACAGTGGGCAGTTGGGCAAAACTTTTGCGAATTCGCTTTTTTTCAGTATAAGAATATGCCATCGAGAGTCCTTATAAACGTGTGAACAGTAAAATCAACCGCTGAAACAATGCCAAACTAGTGCTAAAACAAAATAGCCATAGAATAACTATCGAAACAGGTATTGATAAAAAAATAATAAAACTTACTATAATAAAACCTACAACAAAAACAAAGATCCCAACACTATTACTATTCGTCTGTTTACCATTTGATTTAATATATCTTGATTTAATATTCCAAAATATCAAACACTAAATTCATATATCAAATACTAAACAACAGATCATACAAACAATCACTCGCCGAAACAGATTTAATAAATTTAATAAATTTAATAAATTTAATAAATTTAATAAATTACAAAGACGACAAAACGCCAAACACCTTATCAATGTTTAGCGAACAAATAAATGCCGTCAAAATGCTACTATAGTGATAGTGGCAGCGATAATACTGATGAACATGTAATTAACTGTGTCCTGCTTTGTGATGTTTACATCTTAACTATTCGCCAACCCATCTAGTCATTGGTAATTACTGATAACTATTATTGCTACATAATGATCATTATGACGCTATGCCATAATCATCAGTTATTTTGTAAAAGTCACTTTATTCAAAGGCAATGGTTAAACAAAAGCTACCGCCAAAAAATAACAGTTGCAAAGAATTCCAGTTACAAAAATAATACAAAAAAATTGCTAATTAGCTAGTGTTGGAGAAATTAGGTAAAAAATGTCAACGCTCAGGTTTAAGTTGTGAATTATAATAAAAAAAAGCCGATAATGCAAGGGCATTACCGACTTTTCTGCATAAATGCAAGCATTTGTCGCTAAGCAATCTGTTTTACAGGATTACCTAGGTTTAAGCTACTTAATTTCAAGTTACTTAAGTTCAACAGTTGCACCTGCTTCTTCAAGCGTTTTCTTGATTTCTTCAGCTTCGGCCTTAGCAGCAGCTTCTTTGATTGGGGCTGGAGCACCTTCAACCATAGCTTTGGCTTCTTTAAGACCAAGACCTGTGATACCACGAACTGCTTTAATAACAGCAACTTTCTTGTCACCAAAACCAGTAAGAACAACGTCAAACTCGTCTTTTTCAGCAGCAGCTTCACCACCACCAGCGGCAGCAGCTGGAGCAGCAGCAACAGCAGCGGCAGCAGTTACGCCAAATTTTTCTTCCATTTCGCTGATTAGTTCAACGATGTCCATTACTGACATTTCAGCGATTGCGTTTAATACGTCTTCACGAGATAGAGACATGATATACTCCGATAATTAAATAAATGTTGTATTCTAAACCAAATTAGCATCATAACTGTTCAATTTAATGGTGTTATTGTCAAATTTAAAATTAAACAACCACTACAGTTATGCAACTAATCTTAGTTGGCTTATCTGATAAATGATTAAGCAGCTTCTTTTGCGTCTTTGACTGCTGCAACTGTACGAACGAACTTGCCTGGTACTTCTTTCATAGTACGTGCAAGCTTGGTTACTGGTTCTTTCATTGTTGCCATTAGGATTGACAAAGCTTCGTCTCTGGTTGGTAGCTTAGATACACGCTCTAGCTCTTCAGGACCAAATGCTTCACCACCAACTGCAACAATTTTAGCATCCAAAAGCTTGTGTTCTTTGTTAAAATCATAAACGATTCTAGCAGCAGAACCCAAGTCTTCCATTGCGAATGCAAAAATAAGAGGACCAGTCATATTGTCCGCCATACATTCAAAGTTAGTGCCTTCAAAAGCACGCTTTGCCAGTGAGTTTTTGATCACTTTTAAAACGACACCCTTTTCACGAGCCTTGTTACGCAAGTCAGTCATTTGACTAACTTCAACGCCGTGATATTCAGCAGCAACTACTGAGTATGCGTTAGCAGCAACCTCAGACACTTCAGCCACAACTTGTTTTTTCTGTTCTAGCGTTAATGCCATTGGTTGACTCCTTAATCTAATTCATCTTACCAATTAACACTAATAAGATAAACTGGATAACACATTACCAATCGTCAACACTCAGCTATAAAATATAAATCATATAACCAAGCCTCAACTTTCAGTAACACCGAATACGGCACCATTATTATCAGGTAGGACACTCATTACTTATTACATTTTAATAAAGACATACATCAATAAAGACAGGCATCTTAATGAAAACAATAAATATCTCATGTCAAAACTGTTTTTGGGTCACCGTCTGCGTAGGCTAATTTAATAGAAATGTTCAACTTAATTTGCAAAACCATTACAATTAATTAACAGGACATTGCCCTACCTACGGTCTTAGACAGCACATCGAAATGCGCTGACCTAAATTTCTAAAATATATTAAATTACTTAGCAGTACGATACGGTACTGGATCAATACTGATGCCAGGACCCATAGTACTAGATACGGAAATCTTCTTAATGAAGACACCTTTTGCCGTTGCAGGCTTAGCACGACGTAGATCTGCTAACAAAGCGGTTGCATTTTCTTCAATCTGTGCAGGGGTAAAACCAACTTGACCAATTGAGGTATGGATAATACCTGCTTTGTCAACACGGTAGGTTGCCTGACCAGCTTTTGCATTGGCGACTGCTTCGGCGACGTTTGGCGTGACTGTACCAACTTTTGGGTTTGGCATTAGACCACGTGGACCTAGGATAGTACCTAGTTGACCAACAACACGCATCGCATCTGGAGCGGCGATGACGACATCAAAGTCTAGATTGCCACCTTTGATGGTTTCCGCTAGGTCTTCAAAACCGACAACATCTGCACCAGCTTCTTTAGCGGCTTCTGCCATTGCACCTTGGGCAAATACGGCAACACGCTTAGTTTTACCAGTACCTGCAGGTAGGTTGGTCGCACCACGAACAACTTGATCCGATTTACGCGGGTCAACACCTAGGTTGATAGCGATGTCAATTGACTCTTTAAATTTAACGGCTGGTAGTTCATTTAAGATAGTAACCGCTTCTTCTAGGCTGTATAACTTCTCTGAATCTACTTTTTCAGCGATGACTTTTTGACGTTTGGTTAGCTTAGCCATTATGCAACACCCTCCACAGTAATACCCATTGAGCGAGCAGTACCTGCGATGGTACGCACGGCAGCGTCAAGACTAGAGGCTGTCAAATCAGCTTGTTTAGTTTTAACGATTTCTTCAAGCTGTTCACGAGTTACTGAACCAACTTTTTTGACGTTTGGCTCGCCAGAACCTTTAGCAATACCAGCAGCTTTACGCAATAAGAAAGCAGCAGGCGGTGACTTCATGATAAAGGTGAATGACTTATCAGCATATACTGTGATTTCAGTTGGTACTGGTAGACCAGGTTCCATGCTTGAAGTGGCAGCATTAAATTCTTTACAGAATGCCATGATATTGACACCTTGTTGACCCAATGCAGGACCATCTTCTTAGCCATAGTGAATCTCCTAATGGGTGATAACGCTTATTCAGCTCCCCAATATATATGAGTGTGTATGAGGGGTTTTACTTAATTGTATTGATAAATTTCTAAAGAGAAATTGAAAGGTGCACATTATACTTGTATTTCAGACAAGCTGCAAGTCCCAAAATAGCATATTTTTTGAAACACTACTTATATTTTTTCAAATATAGTCATATTATAGTCACATGAATGCTGACAATCATACGAAAAATGATGCTGAAAGTATTTTTTGGCATCTACTTAGGATTTTTCATCATAGATTGCTTGCAATATTTCACCAGCCCCTTGCTGTAGCAATTGCTTAGCAACTGCCACACCCAAAGCTTCTGCTTGCTGTTGTTTTTCGATTGACGTGCCATTTAATAGCATTGTTTGTTCTGCTTTTAGCAATACAGAACCATCGGCTCGACCAACTCGACCACGCAACCAAAGCTTGTCACCATCAAGCAGGGCAAAGCAGGCAATCGGCACTTGACAGCCACCCTCAAGATGACGGTTTAATGCACGCTCGGCAAGTAAGCACAACTTATCATTATCATCGTTTAGTGGTTTCAGCAACTCTAAAACCGCCGTATCATCAGCACGGCATTCGATTGCCATGTCTGTAGCCAACTCTTCTCGAATACGCTCATCAAGCCCAATACGCTTGAGACCACTACTGGCAAGGATAATGGCATCATAGTCCCCATTGTCTAGTTTACTGAGACGTGTACCCACATTACCTCGTAGTGATTTGATTTGTAAATCTGCTCGATGGTTTTTTAGTTGGCATTGACGGCGTAAGCTTGATGTACCCACTACCGCCCCCGTTGGTAGCTCCGCCAAGCAACTGTAGTGATTCGATACAAAGGCATCGGTTGGCTCGGCTCGGGTGCAGTACGCTCCCAATATCAAGCCTTCTGGCAACTGCATTGGTACGTCTTTTAATGAATGCACGGCTATATCGGCTCGCTTATCATAGATGGCTTGTTCTAACTCTTTGACAAACAGTCCTTTGCCACCGATTTTTGCCAGTGGCGTATCAAGAATTTTGTCACCTTTGGTAACAATTTTTAATAAGTTGATTTGCATTGCTGGGTATAAAGTGGCTAATCGTTCTTTGATATGTTCGGCCTGCCATAGAGCCAGTGGGCTTTGACGAGTTGCTATGGTAATTTTAATTTATACGAAACAATAAAAACACCCCTATTTAAACATAAATAAGGGTGAAAATAAATCATTTTAACTGAGCTATTGAGCCATTTTTAATTAAACAGTTTATGCATTACATCATTTTGATTTTATCACGCAATGCAGGCAGATGGCGACGGCTTACCGCCAAAGCGTCATCAATACCTTTAAAACGCACTTGATACTGACCAGAATCCACTGACTCCAACATCTCCATGTAATCAAGATTGATAAGGGCGTTACGATGTATACGGAATAGATGATCTTCAAATTCATGCTCTAATTCTTTGAGTGTCTCATCAATCAGTACCACACCATTTTTATGACGCAACTTGACATACTTTTGATCGGCCGTAAAATAATAGACATCTTGCAGAGCAATCAGCTCAACACCACGATGCGTTCGAGCAGCGATGTGCTGACGAACAGGGCGATCGTGTGAGTCTTCTGAATGGCGGAGTTGGCTAATCTGAGCGGCATTTAGATTGGTTGCTTTTGCCAATGCTTCTAGCAACTCTTCTTTGTTTGCAGGCTTGAGTAAGTAACCAATCGCATTTGCCTTAAAGGCATTGATGGCGTAGTGATCATAAGCAGTGACAAAGATAATCGCAGGGGGATTGTCAAACTCGTTAATAACTTCAGCACAGCGAATACCGTCCATCTCTGGCATACGGATATCTAGCAATACGACGTCCGGCTGATGTTGTTTAACAACATCTATTGCTTCAAGACCTGTCTTCGCTTGGGCGACTACATCATGCCCCGCTTCTTGTACGATACGAACCAGCCTTTCTCTCGCTAGGGGTTCATCATCACAAACGATTACTCTCATTCTTCACTCCTTGCCTTCTTATGGCTTTGAATATCTTGTATCTTTTACCTAACTGATTAATAACACAACTGATAATTCATTAATTCATAACTGATAATACCTATATTAGGCATATTATCCGACATCCAATACCTTTTGTCAAAGTTTTTTTACACTTAATTCCCATTTTTTATTTATGTAATTGTTTGTATAATTATAGGTATAAAATAGTTTTGGCTTAGCAGATAAAAAAAACGTCTTGAATATCAAGACGCTTTTTATTATTTTAAAGCTAACTAATTATGCAAGTTATGCAAAATGACAGTGATTAACCCATCATGCCTTGCTGTTGAGTCGCTAGTAGTTCTTGGTAACCAACTTCTTTTTCAGTGACAGTTCCTTGCTCTAGGATGTAGTCAACCACTTGGTTCTCTAATACCAATGACTCAATACCAGCACGCTGTTCTTTGTCCGTGTTGAAGTATTCGATAACTTCTGCTGGGTCTTCGTAGTTTTCTGACATCTCTTTGATGTAGGCTTCTACTTTGGCTTCGTCAACTTCGATTTTTTGCTCATCGATGATACGAGCAACCATGATACCTAGGCGAGCGGCACGCAACGCTTGCTCTTCAAACATTTCATTTGGGAACATAGAGGCATCAAACTGGCTAGGATCAGCACCAAACTGTGAGGCAAAACGTTGCATCATTTGGTTACGCTGACGGTCAATTTCTTGCTCCAGCATCGCTTGCGGGATGTCAAATTCATTCTTTTCTAGCAGTGCATCAAAAGCGGCTTGCTTGGTTTGGTTACGCGTGGCATTTTTGATTTCACGTTCCATATTTTTGCGAACGTCGGCTTTTAGCTTATCCACGCCACCTTCTTCAACACCGAAGACTTTTAGGAACTCGTCATCAATTTCTGGTAATTTGCTTGCTTTTACTGCTTTGACATTAACTTTAAATTGAGCGTCTTTACCTGCTAGATGCTCTGCATTGTAGTCTTCTGGGAAAGTCACATC
>PDWI01006294.1_pt1 | contig 14981 bp, 13 predicted proteins | sample 1430891 | NCBI WGS metagenome assembly PDWI01 (sample SAMN01162508, study PRJNA174530) | Oral metagenome, whole genome shotgun sequencing project. | biome: Marine environment; feature: Marine mammal; material: Swab sample of the gingival sulcus; isolation source: swab sample of gingival sulcus... | reverse complement strand
GGGTAAGGGGGAGAGCTTTTACTACCAGTCAAACCACAGCCACAAGATACACAACCCCTACTCCAAGCCCGTTAAACTGGTGATGGTTTCGTCGCCACCGAGTTTTTAATTCGTGTTATTTTAAAACTTTTGTAGGACGACTTTTATAAGAAGAGGTAGTGATTTGAGTGCAAAAAGAATTATTGAGACAAAAAACATTCATATGGAATACGACGGTGAAGCCGTAATAAAAGATCTAAATATCTGGGTTAAGGAAAATGAATTTTTGACCCTGCTCGGTCCATCGGGATGCGGGAAGACCACAACCCTTAGGATTATTGCCGGTTTTGAAACTCCTACCTCAGGTCAGGTCCTATTTCAGGGCAGGGTTATAAATAACCTACCTCCAAATGAGAGAAATATAAATACGGTTTTTCAAAAGTATGCCCTCTTCCCCCACTTAAACGTATATGACAACATAGCCTTTGGTCTCAGGATAAAGAAGACCCCAGAAGATGAAATTAAAAAAAGGGTTCAGAAGATGCTTTCCATGGTAAATCTTAGTAAGTTTGGAAAGCGCAAGATAAATTCTCTTTCCGGTGGTCAGCAACAGAGGATAGCAATAGCGAGGGCGCTTGTAAATAAGCCCAGATTGCTGCTCTTGGATGAGCCGCTTGGAGCCCTAGATTTAAAGCTCCGTAAGGATATGCAGCTAGAAATAAAGGAGATGCAGAGGGAACTTGGAATAACATTTATATACGTAACCCATGACCAAGAAGAAGCCCTCAGTATGTCCGATAAAATAATTGTAATGAACGAGGGTTTGATACAGCAAATCGGCTCACCCACCGATATATACAATGAGCCTACAAATGCCTTTGTAGCCGACTTTATAGGGGAGAGTAACATATTCAGTGCCATTATGGAAGAAGACTTTCTCGTAAATCTAAATGGGGTTAAGTTTAAGTGTTTGGACAAGGGATTTTCGGAAAGAGAAGAAGTAGATATGGTTATAAGACCAGAAGATGTGAAGTTCACTTCTCCAGAAAATGCCCCTATAGTAGGGAGAGTTGAATCCGTACTCTTTAAGGGAGTGCACTATGAGATTCTGATAGATGTAGATGGGATGGAGTGGCTTGCTCACAATACAGAACTGCAACCTGAGGGTGAAGTGGTTGGAATATACCTTGATCCCGACGACATCCACATAATGATAAAGAGCGACTAAGACGTTGTTTTTTGGAGGTTTTTATAGATGAACAAGAGAAGGCTAGCTAGTCCATACATAGTTTGGATGGCGTTGTTTATAATAGTTCCCTTGATTATGGTGGTATTTTTATCCTTCACAGTAAAGGATCCGAGTGGGGGGTATTCGTTTTCGGCGGATAATTTGAACAAGTTTTTTTCGCCAATATTTTTGACTGTCCTCGTTAAATCTTTATTAATAGCTCTTAAGTCAACTCTAATATGTGCGCTTATAGGCTACCCTGCAGCTTATATACTGGCAAACAGGAACTTTTCAAGGTCATCTGTATACATTATGCTGATAATACTACCTATGTGGATAAATATGCTCCTTAGAACTTATTCGTGGATGACCCTACTTGAAAACAACGGACTGATAAATAAGATACTCGTATTTTTTGGCTTTGGGCAGGCACAACTTATGTACAACGAGAGCGCCATCCTCATCGGTATGGTTTACAACTTCCTCCCTTTTATGATACTCCCAATATACAGTGTGCTGGTCAAGATAGATAACAGCATAATAGAGGCGGCTAGGGACCTTGGCGCCAGTGAATTTACTGCGGCTAGAAAGGTAGTATTCCCCCTAAGTTTGGGTGGACTGTATTCTGGCTCCATAATGGTCTTTGTTCCCGCTATGAGCTCTTTTGTAATACCTAGGCTTTTAAGTGGCGGAAAGATAAACTTGATAGGTAACGTTATAGAGAGGCAGTTTTTAAAAACAGGAGATTGGAACTTTGGTTCCTTCCTTTCTTTGATACTTATGTTACTCGTAATGTTAAGTCTCTTTTTTATAGACATAGATAATATGGAGGATAGTGCAATAGTATGAGGAAGATACTAGACAAAATTTACATATATTTGCTCTTGCTATTTTTGTACGTTCCTATAGCTGTTTTGATAGTGAATTCATTTAACAGCTCTAAGTTTAGGAATAAGTGGGGCGGGTTTAGCCTTAAGTGGTATGCTGAGTTAATAAATGATGAAAGAATAATGAGTGCTCTATACTACACTCTTTTGGTTGCACTTATTGCGGCTATAATATCAACCATAGCTGGCACCATGGCTGCTATAGGGATAAATAGCTTTAGGCGAAAGTCTCTAAAAAAATCGATTTTATCGGTTTCGTATATCCCTGTTCTAAACCCCGATATAGTTACGGGTATATCACTTATGCTTCTCTTCCTCCTATTTAAAATAAAACTCGGTTTTACGACCATGCTTTTAGCCCACATAACCTTTGGTATACCCTATGTAATACTGTCTGTACTTCCCAAACTAAAACAATCTAGTGGTAACCTGTACGAGGCGGCACTCGACTTAGGAGCTACTCCTATGCAAGCTCTGACAAAGGTCATACTGCCAGATATAAAACCTGGGATAATAACTGGATTTATGCTCGCATTTACCATGAGTGTAGATGACTTTGTGATAAGCTTTTTTACCACTGGAAATGGGGTCAGCAACCTATCTATAGAAATCTACTCAATGGCTAAGATGAGGATAAGTCCTAAGATAAATGCACTTTCTACCCTTATGTTTGTAGTGGTTATGCTTCTACTCGTGATAATAGAATACAGGAGAAATAAAAACCAAAAAAAACTAAGGGATTATTAATAGTCAATAGGATATAAGGGTCTTTTAAAAACCTTGGAACAAAATGCTTAAACTGGGGAGGTACTGTGATGAACAAAAAAATGTCGATAATTCTAGCTGTTTTTCTAGTCTTATCATTGTCTTTGTCGGCTTGTGGAGGCGGTGGTTCGGAAGAATCTTCAAAGGGCGTTATCAACGTATTTAACTGGGGTGAATACATTGATATGGACACCGTTAAGGCGTTTGAAGAAGAGAGTGGGTACAAGGTGAACTACAGTGTTTTCAGCACTAATGAAGAGATGTATCCCAAGGTTGAGAACGCTGCTGAACAGTACGACGTGTTAATCCCATCCGATTATACTATACAGCGTTTGATAGAAGAAGACCTATTATATGAAATAGACTTTGACAACGTTCCAAACTACAAAAATGTAGACCCAGTTTTAAAGAACACTTCATTTGACCCAGAAAACAAGTATTCGGTTCCCTACACTTGGGGGACCGTTGGAATCTTATATAACAAGACCATGGTTGATGATGTAGTGGAAAGCTGGGATATAATGTTTGATGAAAAATATTCTGGCAAGATACTTATGTACGATTCAGAGAGGGATTCCTTTATGGTAGCCCTAAAGAGGCTTGGATACTCCATGAACACCAAAAATATGGATGAGATAAACGAGGCAAAGGAAATGTTAATATCTCAAAAACCCTTGGTTTTAGCATATGTTATAGATGAAATAATGGATAAGATGATAAGTGGAGAGGCGGCTTTAGCCCTTGCTTGGAGTGGGGAATCCATGTCTACAATAAGGGAAAACCCTGATCTTGCCTTCGTTGTTCCAAAGGAAGGGAGCAATATATGGATAGATTCTATGGTAATTCCCAAGACAGCTCAGAATAAGGAAGGAGCTGAAGCTTTTATAAACTTTATGTTAGAGGATGAAATGTCTAAAAAGAATATGCTTAAGACTGGTTACACCAGTTCGAATATAAATGTAAAGAAGATGATTGACGAGGATTGGGCTTCTAACATTGCAGCCTACCCCCCAAAGGAAGTTACGGATAGATGTGTGTTCTTTGAATATTCGCCTGATACCATACAGACCATGTCTGACGCCTGGCTTGAAATTAAACAGTAAAGGCACTCTTAAAAAAATTACTGCGAAAAGAACCTATATATCGTTGACAAAGTTGATTAGATACAGACCGTTACAGACTGTCTAAAACGCCTTAGTTCTAGGAACTAGCAAAATTTAGGCTCGCAGTGTACTAAAAGCGTACATAAGAGGCTGGATTTTGTGTATTCCTAAAGAAATTAGGGGTTTATCGACGGTCTGGAACACGTTATATACGTATTCTTGTAATAGAAATACGCTGTGTGATATAATTAACGCAAGAAGGGGGGCAAGATGAACAAAAAGATATCAAAAGCGGTTATAAGCAGATTGCCTAAATATTATAGGCATTTGAGTAAGATGAAAGAAGCTGGTGTAGAGAGGGTTTCTTCTGAAGAACTTAGCAGATTACTTAATTCTACAGCTTCTCAAGTTAGACAAGATTTCAACAACTTTGGAGGCTTTGGACAACAGGGCTACGGTTATAATGTAAAAGATTTATTTTCTCAGTTAGAGAGGATACTCGGCTTGGGTAATTCGTATAACACTATAATTGTAGGATCAGGTAATATTGGACAAGCGCTTTCAAACTATAAAAACTTCCAAAAGACTGGGTTCAACCTAATTGCTATGTTTGATCTTAACCCAAAACTAGTTGGACTCAATGTAAATGGTGTAGATGTTATGGATATAGAAACTCTACCTAAATTTTTGGAAGAACATGAAATAGATATAGCTTATATTTGTACCGGAGAAAACGCAGCTCAAGAAGTTGCGGAGACTCTTGAAAATGGTGGAGTAAAGGGGATTTGGAACTTTGCACCCATTGATTTAGAGTTAGGAGAGGACATAGTTGTAGAAAACGTTCACTTGATAGAGGGCTTAATAACCATGTCCTATTATTTGAATGGAGAGGCTAGGTAAGGGCGATGAGTGATGCCAAAAGCGATTTAAAACGCTTAATTTTACAAGCTATGGTTGAAATTCATAAACTGCATTTCAAGCGTCCTTTTGGCAATGATAGAATAAATTTAGACGTGTTTCAGTATAGGGTAATGGTTTTGATATCTGAAAAGCGGGTTTCTATACAAGAAATAGCTAATATGGCTAACTTGAATAGGCGGATTGTTATATCAAACATATCTTATTTGGAAAAGATGGGGCTAATAAGCAAGGAAAAGAGCGATGGTAGAGAGGTAGAACTTGTCTTAACCGACTATGGCAGTGAGATACTATCTGAAATGCGTGAACAGTTTGAAAATATGGTATCCTTTATAGAGGGAAGATTTTCTATAAAAGAGGAAAAGTCTATTATGGAATTTCTGTCAACCCTTTGCGAATCGATACAAGATATAATAGATTAGACTTGGTATTTATTATATATTTTGAAGCGCTACTCTAGTATGGGTTAGCGCTTCTATGTTTTTGGGGAGTAGATATGAATAGGAAGAACCGAATACTTGTTATAGAAGACGAAAAGAAAATAGCTCGAAACCTTCAACTGGAATTAGAACACGAAGGCTATGTGGTTGACATAAAGCACAGTGGAGATGAGGGTTTTAAATTTTTTGAAAGGTTTGATGCCGACCTAATCCTCCTCGATCTAATGCTTCCTGGCATGGACGGATTTGAGGTCTTAGAGGCTGTTAGAAAGTTAAGTGATGTGCCGGTTATTATGCTGACTGCAAGGGACGATACTCCAGACAAGGTAAGGGGCCTTGATTTAGGCGCTGATGATTACATAACAAAACCTTTTCAAATAGAGGAACTTTTGGCTAGGATAAGGAACAAGTTATCTAAGTATAAGGGAGATGTCCAGACCAAGAGGATAGTTGTCGGTGGGCTTAACATAGATCTAGGACTTATGCACGCTACTTTTATGGGAGAGGATATAGACCTTACAAAGAGGGAGTATGAACTCCTCAGATATCTAGCTGAGAAAAAGAATCAAGTTCTCCCAAGAGAGGATATACTCACTGAGGTATGGGGCTATGACTATATTGGAGAGACCAATGTTGTTGACGTTTATATAAGGTACCTCCGTCAGAAGATAGATGATAGGTTTGGTAAAAAATTAATTCATACGATTAGAGGAGTAGGTTACTGTGTCAAAGACGAGTGATTCTAAAAACGTTAAACCAGTTGTAGAGAATAGGTCTTTTTTATATAAGATTTATTTATTTTTTAGGCAGATATGGCGTTATGTTATAATGCTTCCATTCGCCCTTTTGGAAGCCCTCGTTGAACGCTTAGCCCTTACCTTTGAATCCTCTCTCTCATTTAGGATTGCGGTAACTTATACTACGCTTATAATCTTTTTATTTGCTGGTTTTTTCGTATTTTTATACTATGGTATAATGGGGATGTTTACCGCCGATAGAATTGGAACCATAGTGATTACAAAAGCTCAGTTTAAAGAACTCGTTTTTTGGTTAGTACTAGCCGTATCCGTCATAGTCCTTATAATGATATACTTGGGAAAGATGTTGAGCGACAAGCTTATAAGTCCTGTAAAGAAGATGGCAGACGATGTAAAAAAAATATCTTCAAAGGATATGTCGCTCAGGCTTGACGAAGAAAAGGCAAAAGATGAACTCCGGGACCTAGCCCAATATTTTAATTCTATGATGGATGAAATACAGGATTCCTATGATAGGAAGACCCAGTTTGTTTCTGATGCATCCCATGAGCTCAGGACGCCGCTCTCTGTGATATCTGGCTATTCCAATATGCTTAATAGGTGGGGAAAGACTGATCCAGAGATATTAGACGAATCTATAAACGTTTTGATATCAGAATCTAAAAATATGCAGAACCTTGTAGAAAAGCTCTTGTTTTTAGCTAGAAGCGACAAGGGAACCTTGAAGGTTGAAAAGGGTATAGTAGATTTGAACGATTTGGTTTTAGAGGTTTTCAAGGAAATGGAACTTATAGTCTCGGATAGGCGTTTTGAGGTAGATTTATCTGAATCTGATACCCCTATATTGGCGAACTATGATATGATAAAACAGTTGATAAGGATATTTATAGACAACGCCATAAAGTTTACGGATTCAAACGGTTTGGTGAGGCTTGTTGTGACCTCAGAAAATGACTTTGTTGGGTTCAAAGTTATTGATGACGGCATAGGTATTCCAAAAGAAGACCTTCCCAAAATATTTGACAGATTTTATAGGGCTGATAAGGCAAGGGCCTCTGATAGGGGAGGTACAGGTTTAGGTCTAAGCATAGCCAAGTTAATAATAGTGGCGCATGGGGGCAAAATACACATCGCCTCTGATGAAGACAACGGAACTCAGATATCGGTTAGGTTTGCGATAGCTGAAATTGACTCTTAAGGACGGAAACATGAATAAGCGAAATAAGATAATCTCGATAGTGGCTTTAGTTTTACTCTTAATTTTGGGATCTTTATTTGTATTTAAGGATGTTATAGAGAAATCTTTAGTATATGATCTCACTATCAGCTCTGGATCACCAGACTCTTCAGAGGTTAGCGTATTTAAAGCCACCGGTTCTCTCGGAATATTAGATGAAATAATGGCTAAGAAAACCAGTGGTGAGTCCCAGATATCTCCTTCAGACATAAGAAGACGCTTGGTTTTGAAAAGACGTATAATTGGAGATGTTGAATACGAAATCGGGATCACTGACTATTCTTCTGCAGTCATATCTGAAGAGGGCTCTCCCAAGTGGTATAGCTTGAGCAAACCCCTTGTGAACGCTATTTGTGATAATCTCATAAAAGCTGAAATAGAAGAAAATGAAACTTCAAATAGACATAAGCTAATAATAAATGGTGAAGAAGTATCCGATAGGTCCTTTGTTCATGACTTTGATCCAGAATTTGGTTATGCTCCAGAACAAACTCTAGAAACTGAAGGCTTAAGCCCATTTTTACTCACCATCAATGAAAAAGCCTTGGATTATGACTTTCAATCCGAATTACCTGGAACCTACACCGTCTATATGGATGGTAGGGTGCTTACTTCAGGAACGATGGATGGAGACCTCTTTATTCCAAATAAAAATGGCTATTACGATTACTTTATTGAAACCTCCTATGAGGGAGAATTTGTGGATACCAAACAGGTCAGTCATTTTTCGCTTCACTTAGATCTTCCTCCTTCGTACCAACTGTCTAAAGATAATGTTGAACAGGGTGGTTTTGCAGAACTGAGGATAATAAACCCTAGGGTGGGTGAGGAGCCATTTATAAAATCTGATAAGGAACTTGGCTTAAAGTTTAGCAAGTCTAAGGGAGGGGATTACGTAGCTATAATACCTAGCTCATATAGTGAGCCTGTTGGAACAATCAACCTTACATATGGCTATGAAGATGCTCCTCAGACTGCTATGATAGAAGTAAAACCTAGGGAATTTTCTATACAACAACTTACAATCTCTTCGAGTGTTGCGGCTAGAACTAGGACAGATGAGGCCTATGCTGAGTTCGAAAAATACTATTATCCCTCTCTTGTAGAAGATCTATACGAGCCTGAGTCTTCCAGTGTCCATGACATGGGCTTTGTGCTTCCAAGTGCTGGGGTTTTGACTACAGAATATGGCGAAACCCGTCACGTGAATGGGGCTCCAACTTCATATAATCATTCAGGTCTAGACATAGCTTGGGATGCAGATACTGAAATACTATCGACTGCAGATGGTGTAGTAGCCCTTTCTAGAGATCTGATTTTAACTGGAGGAACTGTGGTTATAAGCCATGGACATGGTTTGTTTTCAAGCTATTATCATATGTCGCAGATAGATGTAGAAGAAGGTGACTTTGTATCTGGTGGAAGTCCTATAGGATATCAGGGAAGCACTGGTTTTTCAACTGGGGTCCACCTCCACTTTATGATATCTTATGGAGATATAAATATGGAGCCAGGATACTTTATATACGGGAAAAAGGTTACCTACGATAATTATGAAGACTTATTTGGGGAAAAGTCTCCTGAAGCTCTTAGGAATAAGGATTAAGCTTTGTGAGGAACTTATGCAAGATAATATAAGTTTAGAAGTTGAGGGGCTTAGCTCTCCTTGTAGGATAGATAAGTATATATACGATGAGGTTCAGAGTCTATCCAGAAATAGGGTACAACAGTTGATTTCAGATGGTTCTATACTTTTAAATGCCAAAGCGGTTAAAAAGAACACCAAGGTCTTTAACGGGGATACGATAAGTGTGACAATACCAGAGGCCGAATCTGCAGGGTTAATGGCACAGGATATACCATTAGATATAGTATACGAAGATAAGGACCTAATAGTCGTAAATAAGCCTAGGGGTATGGTTGTTCACCCAGCTCCTGGACACCCAGATGGAACCCTTGTAAACGCTCTCATGTATCATATGGATAGCCTCTCTTCAATAGGGGGTTATTTAAGACCTGGAATAGTACACAGAATAGATAGGGATACTACGGGTTTGTTGATGGTGGCAAAGAATGATATTGCCCATGCCTCGCTCAGCTCTCAGCTAAAGGAACGCAGTGTCGGCAGAATTTATATGGCGATAGTCCATGGCGGATTTAGTCAAGACGAGGGCATAGTAGACCTGCCTATTGGAAGGGATAAGAAAAATAGGCTCAAGATGGCTCCTGACCTTGGTGGCAGACCTGCGCTTACTAGGTATAAACTCGTTGAAAAAATCGGAAACTACAGTCTTTTGCAGCTTAAACTGGAAAGTGGGAGAACCCATCAGATAAGGGTTCATATGAAACATATAAAACATCCCTTGATAGGGGACCCCCTATATGGGTCTAGGTCTGACAAGTATGTCAAATTTGGGCAATTTTTACACGCTAAGACCTTGGAATTTGATCATCCTAGAACAGGGGATAGGATGAAGTTTGACAGTGATTTACCTGATGAATTTTTATCTGTTTTGGAAGAACTTAGACGGAAATGTTAGGAGGACGGTTTGTTAAATAAGAAAAGAATACTCGAATACTTGGAGGAAGCGGGCAAGCCTGTATACGAAGAACAGCTATTTAGTGATATGGAAATATCTAAGGAGACGGCTCCCATATTTTATGACATAATCACAGAACTTGAAAATTCTGGGAAGATAATTAAAACCAAAAAAAATAAATACGCTCTACCTGAGAAGATGGGATTGATACTAGGCATAATAAACACTTCTCCTAAGGGGTTCGGTTTTGTTAGTGCCCATGATACAAAAATTCAAGATATATTTATTCCCGCAAGTGAGATTCAAACAGCTATGCATGGAGACCTGGTATACTGTAAGATAATAGACCAGTCTCAGGGGATGTTTAAGGCAGAAGGTACCATTGTTAAGGTTATAAAGAGGGCTAATGAACACATTGTTGGAACCTTCCAGAAACAGAAAAATTATGGTTTTGTAGTTCCCGATAACGCCAAGATATTCAATGATGTCTTTGTATCTAAGAATGACTTTGGCGGAGCTAAAAATGGCCAAAAAGTAGTTGTAGAGATTCAAAACTGGGGTTGTGTAAGATCTCTGCCATCTGGAAAAATTATAGAGGTTTTGGGACACATCAATGAAAAGGGAGTAGACATACTCTCTGTAATCAGAAAGTACAAACTTCCAGAACACTTTGGTAAAGATGTTGTAAAAGAGGCTATAAACATTCCTGATAAGGTATCCGAGGCAGATATAAAGGATCGCAAAGATTATAGAGACAAGGATATAGTTACCATAGATGGCGTAGATGCAAAGGATTTAGATGATGCAGTATACCTAGAAAGAGATGGAGCGGGCAACTACCTACTAAGTGTACATATAGCAGACGTTGCCCACTATGTAAAGAGGAAGACCCTAATAGACCAGGAGGCTTTGAAACGAGGGAACTCAGTATATCTAATAGATAGGGTAATCCCCATGCTTCCAGAATCCCTTTCAAATGGAATATGTTCTTTGAATGAGGGAGTGGATAGGTTAACCATGAGTTTGGAAATGGTATTTTCTGAAGATGGAGAACTTAGGTCTCATGAAATTCATGAGGGAGTAATAAGGTCTAAGAAACGCCTTAACTATGACGAGGTTTCTGAACTTATAGATAAGGGCTCTCTAGCGCCAGGTTCTAAAATAAGCGAACCTATACAGAAAATGTTATTTGAGATGAAGGACTTAGCTGATCTCTTATACAAGAAGCGTAGGGATAGGGGAGCTATAAGCTTTGACTTTTCTGAAACCTACATAACACTAGATGATGAGGGGTTCCCCATAGAGATAAGGGATAGGGAGCGAGGTGTTTCAGACAAGATAATAGAAGAATTTATGCTCATAGCTAATGAGACAATAGCGGAATATGTCTATTGGCTTGAAATCCCATTTGTATATAGGGTTCATGAACAGCCTGATATGGAGAGGATTGACTCTTTAAACAAATTTGTTTCTAGGCTAGGTTACCGTTTACACGTTAGGGATTCAAAGGTTCATCCCAAAGAGGTTCAAGAACTTTTAAATAGGACAAAGGGAAAACCATCTGCAAAGGTTATAAACAAAATGATGCTCAGATCTCTAAAACAGGCTAGGTATTCAACTGAATGCCTAGGTCACTTTGGACTATCTGCAAAGTATTACTGCCATTTCACTTCACCTATAAGAAGGTATCCTGACCTCGAAATACACAGGATTTTAAAGGAAGACCTCAAGAACGAAATCACTGATGACAGGCTCCCTGTTTTGAAGGAGGAAGTAGAGAGGGTTAGCGATATATGCTCTTCTACTGAGAAAACTGCAGAGGGCGCAGAGCGAGAAGTTGACGACATGAAGATGTGTCAGTTTATGGAACCTAAAATAGGAGAAGAATTTGATGCAGTGATCTCTGGTGTAAGTAAGTCTGGAATATACAGTGAATTAGAGAATACAGTAGAAGGTTTTACAAAGGTGAGTAGCCTTGATGATGACTACTATTCATATGACGAGACAACCTTATCTCTAATAGGAGATAGAACAGCTAAGAAGTATACGATTGGGGATGAGATAAGGGTTAGGCTTACTCGTGTAGATGTGCTTCAAAGAGAAATAGACTTTGAAATAATTGAAAATGGAAATCCTGGTGCTGAGAAATCTCTTAGAAAAAAGGTTTCAAAAAAGCCTAAAAAGAAAAACAGGAAAAAGAAGATGAAAAGAGAATTTTAAGTAATTGGTTTAATTGACAACGGCTTAAATTTTGTTATTATAAAAAGGAAGTTTAGGCAAAGGCTCGTGCTATAAGAAAACGGAAGGAGAATCTCATGAAGTATGAAATTAAAGGCGAACCTCTATCAGTTGTAATATGTTATCTAAATAGAGGAGAAAAGTTGATATCAGAATCTGGGGCTATGTCTTGGATGACTGAAGGCTTAAAGATGGATACCAATATGAAGGGTGGGTTGATGAGAGGTTTAGGAAGAGCTTTTTCTGGAGAATCTGTCTTCTTAAACACTTATACCAGCGAAGCTGATAACACTATGATAGCATTTTCTGCCTCTATGCCTGGAAGGATAATGCCTGTTACTCTACAACCTGGACAGTCAATAATAGCTCAAAAGGGAGCTTTTTTGGCAGCTACTCCAAACGTTGAACTAAAGGTAGAGTTTAAAAAGAAATTAGGAGCTGGTTTCTTTGGTGGAGAAGGATTTATCCTTCAAAGATTAACAGGTCCAGGAACAGCGTTTTTAGAGCTAGATGGTCATATAGAAGAATACAATCTAGGCCCAGGAGAAAAGATGATAGTAGATACAGGTAATGTAGCAATGTTTGATCCAAGCGTAACCTACAGTGTAGAAATGGTTAAGGGCTTTAAAAATATATTCTTTGGTGGAGAAGGCTTATTCTTAACTACTTTGACAGGACCTGGAAAAGTAATGTTGCAAACACTTCCAGCAATATCGCTAGCGGGGGTTATATCTCAGTATCTTAACTTAGGCAAATAAGTAATTTTCGTTTTCGCTGGTAAAATTGCTCACCTAAGCCCGTTTATACGGACACTTGCCTTCGCCACGTACCTCTAAGTACGCTTACTCAGGTCGCGGTCCTAGTAAATGGGCTTATCTAAGCAATTTTCCTCAGCGAAAAAGGTGTACAATATTAGAAAGGGAACACTCGGAAGGGGAAGATGCTTTTCCCCTTGGCGTCTTATTGGATGTCTCGATTAAAACTCTGCATCTTTGGTTAGTCTTATAGTCATATCAAAGAGACCGCTTTTTGCTGAGTAATATAGTGATAGTTCTAGATATCCTTTATCGATTTCAAATACATAGTACTCTTCTGCTCCGTTCTGCAAGTCTTCTTTGCAAGGGAACAAGTATAGGTACTTATCGTCGCTTGAATAAGTTCCAGAGCTTATGTTTATCCCTTGGTTTGACCAAGGTCCGTTTGCGGTGAATTCTCTATTGGGTTCTAAGTTTATTTCATATATGCCACTGTTATCCATGGTGTAGTATCTTCCGTTTGGAATTTCGGGGAATATGTATTGGATCCTATCTCCGTATTTAAGGTCGTCGTATATTTCTTCTTGGGCTGACCCATAGTATTTTTCTCCGCCTATGCAGACTGCTTCCCAGGGGATTGTTTCAGCTAGTGTTGTGTTATAAAGGTATATGTCTGAATAGTCCGTTTGTTTGAGTGTTATGTCATGGGGTAGGATTTTTTTGACTAGTATGAAATCCTCTTCTAGTTCCACGTTTAAATATTCCAGTTTGCAGAGTTCTGTGTACTTATCGCCTTCCACAAAGCTCATAAAGTAAACGGGAGAGCCCTCTCCTCCAGGATTTAATTCTTGTAGATTTGTCTTTTGATTGTACATATCCTTTTCTGGAACTTTTTGAGAATCAAGTCCGTAAGCCTTATATATTACACCTGTTGAATTTCCAGGGCGTGATAGTAGAGCCATCTCAATTTCGCTTGGAGCCAATGTTATCTGAGAACGAAGAATCTCGCCGTATACGGAATAGAACTCGTATGCAAATTCTATTGTAAAGTGGTCATTCATTCCGTTTTTATATATTAGAACGTTGTTATTTTTGTAGTTTTCTTCAAATAAGCTTGTTGCATTTAGGAGTTCTTGATCTATATCAACTTCTTCATCGTAGATGGTGTAAAATTCATCTAATTCAGCTCTCATATACTCTGGCATAAAGCTAGTTAAGATGCTCTCGTCTATGTTGTATCTCTCAAATATGTCTTGGCATGATAGGGGGACCAGTTCTCCAGATGAAATATCGAAGTTATAAGTTTTTAGAATTTTTTTCTGTATGGCTCCCATTCCTTCTGACATATAACTCGTATTGACTTTCATTGATAGGATGTCTTCAAAAATATAGGCGTCGTAGTCAATATGTAAGTAAAAATATTCTTCTGGGGTCTCATTTTTAACGACGTCTAATATTTCCTCGTTGACATTTTTGGCAAGTTCGGAACTACCTTTTAAAAACGGTATTCTTATACTTATCATATCCCCGTCGGTATATGATTTTTTTGTATTTCCAGTGTATTTTTCAGGATTAGGATAGGCGTTGAATTTGAGATCAAGGTTCGAGAACACATCTATTTCTTTTATATCTAATGTGGCGACGTAATCATCTATACCTTTTACAAAACTCGCATTTACAAAATTTTCCATAGGAAGATCTTCTTTAATGTCTTCATTTTTTTCCTCTTCATCTTCCGATTTTTTGATGACATTGTCTGTTTCGGATTCTTTTTCATTGTTTTCTTCCTCTTTGCTCGCTTCTTCCGATGATGATTTTTCTAGAGATTCATCGTCATCTACCTCTTTGTTTTTATCAGAAGAGCAGGCTGTAATTGTAAGTAAAAGAGCTAGAATTATTGAAATAACTAATGTTTTTTTCATATTAGCCTCCTTTAAAAAAGTCTTGTATTTTTATTAATTATTATTAATTACATTTTAATTATATCATAAATAGATAATTAATTTATTGACAGCACAATTTTTAGATAGTAAACTTAAGTTTTACAGATAAAAAGGCAAAAAAACCTCTGTACCCGTTTAAATGCAATGGGCGTAGAGATTTTTTGTTTTTCGTAAATGTGTAGTGAAATAA
>PDWI01026573.1_pt1 | contig 14982 bp, 21 predicted proteins | sample 1430891 | NCBI WGS metagenome assembly PDWI01 (sample SAMN01162508, study PRJNA174530) | Oral metagenome, whole genome shotgun sequencing project. | biome: Marine environment; feature: Marine mammal; material: Swab sample of the gingival sulcus; isolation source: swab sample of gingival sulcus... | reverse complement strand
ATCGCATCCTCAAAGTTATATCCTTTCCAAGGCATGAATGCTACCATCAAGTTTCTTCCCAAAGCCAATTCACCTTGTTCCGTTCCATAACCTTCACACAATACTTGTCCTTCAGTTACTTCATCACCTTTTCTTACAATCGGACGAAGGTTAATGCTTGTATTTTGGTTGGTTCTTCTGTTTTTAATCAGATTATAAGTTTTATAATCATCCACAAACGAAACCATTTTTTCTCGCTCATCTCTATAATAGCGAATGGTAATTTTGTTGGCATCTACATATTCTACCACACCATTACCCTCAGCATTAATCAATACGCGAGAATCTTTTGCCACACGTTTTTCAATTCCGGTTCCTACAATCGGAGCTTCCGGATTTAACAATGGCACTGCCTGACGCATCATGTTAGATCCCATCAAGGCACGGTTCGCATCATCATGCTCCAAGAAAGGAATCAAGGAAGCCGCAATAGATGCAATTTGGTTTGGAGCAGAATCAATTAAATCAATTTCTATAAACCGGATCTCTATCTTTCATCACTTTTCCGTCTTCCACCTCAAGATATGGGGTTTCTATAAATCCTAAACGGTTAATCTTTGCATATACACAAAGAGATGAAATCAATCCAATGTTCGGACCTTCAGGTGTTTCAATCGTACACAAACGACCATAGTGTGTATAGTGAACATCTCGCACCTCAAATCCGGCTCTCTCTCTTGAAAGACCTCCCGGTCCTAAGGCAGAAATACGTCTTTTGTGGGTTACCTCACTCAATGGGTTAGTTTGATCCATAAACTGAGATAACTGGTTCGTTCCAAAGAATGAATTAATTACAGCGGATAATGTTTTGGCGTTAATCCAAACTGATTTGAGAGTTGCTCTCCTACAGTTCGGATACGACGGTTACTCAAGTGGTCAATATCATCAAGTTCTCGCTTATTATTAATCAACCCTACAAGGTAAATAATAATCGAGATAATATCTTCATTAGTAAGAATTTGGGTTTCCGGATCGATGGTTAATTTCAGCTTTTTATTAATTCTATATCGTCCAACTTCTCCCAAATCATATCTTTTTTCAGAAAAGAATAATTTGTCAATAATACCTTTAGCCGTTTCTTCATCAGGTGGTTCTGCGTTACGAAGCTGTCGGTAGATATATTCAACGGCTTCTTTTTGGTTATTGGCAGTATCTTTTTGTAATGTATTGAAAATCACCTCATAATCAGCACTTGTTCCATCTTCTCTGTGCAGCAAAATATTATCAATTCCTGCATCTAAGATAATTTCTATATGTGATTCTTCAATAACAGTTTCCCTTTCAATAATTACTTCGGTTCTTTCGATAGAAACTACTTCTCCGGTATCTTCATCCACAAAATCTTCAACCCATGCTTTTACTACACGTGCAGCTAATCTTCTGCCAATACTTGCCTCCAAATTTTCCTGAGAAGCTTGTACCTCTTCTGCCAAGTCAAAAATCTCTAATATTTCTTGGTCAGTTTCATAACCAATGGCTCTTAACAAAGTGGTAATTGGTAACTTCTTTTTCCTATCAATGTAGGCATACATGATGTTATTAATATCCGTAGTAAATTCCATCCAAGAACCTTTGAACGGAATAATTCGGGCACTATATAATCTAGTACCGTTTGCGTGATAGTTTGTTCCGAAAAATACACCCGGAGAACGATGCAACTGGGATACAATAATCCTCTCAGCTCCATTGATTACAAAAGTTCCTTTGGGAGTCATGTAAGGAATCATTCCCAAATAAACATCTTGAACTTTTGTTTCAAAATCTTCATGTTCAGGGTCTGTACAATATAATTTAAGTTTTGCTTTAAGGGGAACGCTGTAACTTAATCCTCTTTCAAGACATTCTTCAATGCTATATCTTGGTGGGTCGATAAAATAATCCAAAAATTCCAATACAAAATTATTTCTGGAATCTGTAATTGGAAAATTTTCGGCAAATACCCTAAATAACCCTTCATCGCTTCTATCTTCGGGGTTTGTTTCTAATTGAAAAAAATCTTGAAATGACTTTAATTGCACATCAAGAAAATCAGGATAGTCTATATGTATTTGAGCTGATGCAAAGCTATGTCTGTTTGAATTTTTTAATGCCAAAGTATTTAGGTTTTAATAGTGGTGATGAAAGCAATAAAAGTAAAAAATCTATTAAAAAAAAATAGAAATATGCCTCAAAATCAGCCAAAAGACTAATTTTGAGACTATTTCTTAAGAAGTGAGAATTAAATGTTATTTAATTTCAACCTCGGCTCCAACTTCTTCAAGTTGAGTTTTAAGACTTTCCGCTTCATCTTTTGGAACACCTTCCTTAAGAGGAGCAGGAGCGCCATCAACTAATGCTTTAGCTTCTTTAAGTCCTAAGCTAGTTAATTCTTTTACAAGTTTTACAACTTTTAATTTAGAACCTCCAGCAGATTTCAAAATTACATCAAATTCTGTTTTTTCTTCAGCAGCAGCGTCTCCGCCAGCAGCTCCACCAGCAACAGCAACAGCTGCAGCTGCAGGCTCAATGCCATATTCTTCTTTTAAGATTTCAGCTAATTCATTAACTTCTTTTACTGTTAAGTTAACTAATTGTTCTGCAAATTGTTTTAAATCAGCCATTTTATTATTTATTTTTTATGTTTCAATTTAATTTTTAAAATATTTTATTTTTTATCTTTCACCTAATGTTTTCAATACACCATGTAAAAGACTTCCACCTGATTGTAATGCTGAAATAACATTCTTAGCAGGTGATTGAAGCAAGGCAACAACATCGCCAATCAATTCTTCTCTTGACTTAATAGTTGCTAATTGCTCTAATTTATCGTCTCCGATAAAGGTAACTTCCTCTATGTAAGCCCCTTTAATTATTGGTTTATCAAATCCTTTTCTAAATTCTTTGATAAGCTTGGCAGGTACATTTCCTGCTTCAGCAAACATAATTGCAGTAGGTCCTACGAGAGTATTCGATAACTCATCTAACTCTTTGTCTGAGCGTTCCATCGCTTTCTTTAAGAGTTTGTTCTTAACCACAACTAAACTTACATTTTTCTTAAAACAAAGTGCTCTCAATTTTGAGGTTGCCTCTGCATTAATATCTGCAATATCTGTTAAATAAAAGAATTCGCTTTCATTTAATCGTTCGGTTAAGTGCTCTATTGTTTTTGTTTTCTCTTCTCTTGTCATAAATTCAGTTTTATGAATTTTAATGTTAACCTACAAAGTATTATGTCCTAATTGTTTTAGGGTCTAATTTAATACCGGGACTCATCGTACTAGAAAGATATACACTTATCATGTAAACTCCCTTTGCAGCTGCAGGCTTTAGCCTGATGATAGTTTGACCAAGTTCCAAAATATTATCCATGAGTTGTTTCTTACTAAAAGATACTTTGCCAACAGATGAATGAATGATACCAAATTTATCTACTTTAAAGTCTATCTTACCTGCTTTAGCTTCGCTAACAGCATTTTTGATATCCATTGTTACAGTACCCGTTTTAGGGTTCGGCATCAATCCACGTGGTCCTAACACACGTCCCAAAGGACCTACCTTAGGCATCACGCTTGGCATTGTAATTACAACATCAAAGTCAGTCCATCCACCTTTGATTTTATCTACATATTCGTCTAATCCAACGAAATCTGCACCGGCTTCCTTAGCTTCATCTTCCTTATCAGGAGTACAAAGCACAAGAACTCTTTTTTCTTTACCGGTACCATGAGGTAAAATCACGGATCCTCTAACCATTTGATTGGCTTTTCTAGGGTCTACACCCAAACGAAAATCCATATCAACAGAAGCATCAAATTTAGTGGTTGTAATTTCTTTCACTAAATCTATCGCTTCCTCTAAAGAATAAAATTTTTCTTTATCTACTTTATCAAAAGCCGCTTTTCTATTTTTTGTCAGCTTTGTCATTATTGTTTAATTTTTTTTAAAATTTACAAATCTGATTGCAGTATTGCACAACCTAATGATTACGCATCTGCTTCCCAGGGTGCTTTTCCTTTAATTTTCACACCCATACTACGGGCGGTTCCAGCCACCATTTTCATTGCGGATTCTACGGTAAAGGCGTTTAAGTCAGGCATTTTATACTCAGCTATCTCTTTTACTTGCTCCCATGTAATGGTTCCCACTTTTTTAAGGTTAGGCTCTCCAGAACCACCTTTTAATTTAGCAGCTTCCAATATCTGTACAGGAACAGGAGGTAACTTTGTAATAAATTTGAATGACTTGTCTTTATAAACAGTAATAATTACAGGAATAACTTTTCCTGCTTGCTCTTGTGTACGAGCATTAAACTGCTTACAAAACTCCATTATGTTAACACCTTTAGCACCTAATGTAGGTCCAACTGGTGGTGATGGATTGGCCGCACCTCCTTTGATTTGCAACTTAATTAGTCCATCTACTTCTTTAGCCATTTTTAATTATTTAAATTTAATGTTTATTTGTTTATTCTTTCTCCACATGTACAAAGTCGAGTTCTAATGGCGTTTTTCTTCCGAAAATCTTTACCATTACTCTCAACTTTTTCTTTTCCTCATTAATTTCTTCAATGATAGCACTAAAGTTATTAAAAGGTCCATGAATTACTTTAACAGTTTCCCCAACAATAAAAGGTACGTTGAAACCTTCATTTTGATCTGAAAGTTCATCAACTTTACCTAAAATACGTTTTACCTCAGCATCTCTCAATGGTTGAGGTTTACCTCCTTTTTCTGCTCCTAGGAAGCCTATTACATTAGGAACATTGGACAATTGATGCTGAATCTCACCTTTCAACACCGCTTCGATGAGGATATAACCCGGAAAAAAGTTTCGCGAACTACTTATTTTTTTCCCATTACGTATTTGGTAAACTTTCTCTTGTGGGATTAGAACTTGCGATACGTAATCATGCAATTGAAGACGATTGATTTCGCTTTCAATATACTCTTTGGCTTTTTTTTCTTTACCACTGATTGCTCTGAGCACATACCACTTTTTTTCTAATTCTGCTGTCATCGAAATACACGTTAAAAAAGTCTAAACCAAATTAATTATAAGTACAAAAAATACTTTAATTAAAATAAACTATAATACTGTTTCAAAATAGTTTGGAATGAAATATCCATAAGATAGACAGCCGCAGCTATAATTAATGTAGCTACAGCAACTACTATCGCACTACTTTGCAACTCGCTCCATGTAGGCTTTTAAATTATTTTGCACGGGTGGAAGGAATCGAACCCTCAACCAATGGTTTTGGAGACCACTACTCTACCAATTGAGCTACACCCGTGTATAAATTGGGAGCAAATAATTTACTCCCAATCTTTATTGTTTTTTTATCTTTATTATTCAGTGATTTCAGTTACCTGACCCGCACCTACGGTACGACCACCTTCACGGATAGCGAAACGTAAACCTTTGTTCATAGCGATATCGTTGATCAATTCAACATTGATTGTTAAATTATCACCAGGCATTACCATTTCTACTCCATCTGGAAGATGAATCTCTCCAGTTACGTCTGTTGTTCTGAAATAGAACTGAGGACGATATTTGTTATGGAATGGAGTGTGACGTCCACCTTCTTCTTTCTTCAAGATATAAACCTCAGCTTTGAATTTACGGTGAGGAGTTACAGAACCAGGCTTACAAATAACCATACCTCTTCTGATATCTTCTTTACCAATACCACGAAGTAATAAACCAGCGTTATCTCCAGCTTCACCTTCATCTAAGATCTTACGGAACATCTCAACTCCTGTTACTGTTGATTTTAATTTCTCAGCACCCATTCCGATAATATCAACAGGGTCTCCAGTGTGGATAATTCCTGTTTCGATACGACCTGTAGCTACTGTACCACGACCTGTAATAGAGAATACATCCTCGATAGGCATCAAGAAAGGCTTATCTTTATCTCTCTCTGGAAGTGGAATCCAGTTATCACAAGCATCCATTAATTCGTCAATTTTCTCAACCCACTTAGGCTCTTTGTTCAAAGCACCTAATGCAGAACCTTGAATTACAGGAGTCTCATCACCATCAAATTTATAGAAACTTAATAAGTCACGAATTTCCATTTCTACTAATTCAAGAAGCTCCTCATCGTCAACCATATCAACTTTGTTCATAAAAACAACAATTCTTGGTACACCTACCTGACGAGCAAGCAAGATGTGCTCACGAGTTTGAGGCATAGGACCATCAGTAGCAGCAACTACTAAGATAGCACCGTCCATCTGAGCAGCTCCGGTAACCATGTTCTTAACATAGTCAGCGTGACCAGGACAGTCAACGTGTGCATAGTGTCTTGTTTCTGTTGTATACTCAACGTGTGCAGTATTAATGGTGATACCACGCTCTTTTTCTTCAGGAGCGTTGTCAATTGAATCGAAGTCTTTTACTTCAGCAAAACCTTTGTCAGCTAAACACAAGGTAATTGCAGCAGTTAATGTAGTTTTACCGTGGTCAACGTGACCAATGGTTCCTATATTAACATGGTCTTTGTCTCTTTGAAATTTTTCTTTAGCCATATCCGTTTTTTTTAAATAGGTATTATTATTATTTTCTTTTTTATTTATGAGCCATTGACGAGAATTGAACTCGTGACCTCTTCCTTACCAAGGAAGTGCTCTACCCCTGAGCTACAATGGCCTCTTCAATGTTTTATTATCTCACTATAAAATACATCACAAACGACACTACGATAATTTATCATAATGTCGTTTGCATTTTATATGAGCGGGAAACGAGACTCGAACTCGCCACCTACAGCTTGGAAGGCTGTCGCTCTACCGGATGAGCTACTCCCGCTTGTTTATTTTTACATTTTGAGATGCAAAGATATAAAAAAAATTTAAGTTGCAAAGTTTTTAATAAAAAATTTTGTGGGGGGAGGAGGATTCGAACCTCCGAAGGCTTCGCCAACAGATTTACAGTCTGCCCCATTTGACCGCTCTGGAATCCCCCCTTTATTTTATTAAAAAACAAAAACTTATTTCAAATCTTTACTTTTCATTTTTTCAACATGTAAAGAACATTATTGAGCCGATGGACGGATTCGAACCGCCGACCAGCTGATTACAAATCAGCTGCTCTGGCCAACTGAGCTACATCGGCTTTTTTAATTGCCTTTTTCTCAATAAATTTCATAAAAAGAACAGTCCTTTTATAGAAAAAGGACTGCAAAAGTATAAAATTGTTTTTAATAATCAAAAAAAACAAGCAAGAAAAAGTGAAATTATTTTTCTCTTAACTTTTCTTTATGCTTCTTTATTTGCCTGCGAAGCGCTTCAACAGCCATATCTGTAGCCTCTTCAAAACTACCGGCTTGTTTTTTAGCAAATAAATCATCTCCCGGAATCATAATTCTAATTTCCACAATTTTATTATCCGGCTTTTCATCAGCATCTACTTTCAATGTTACTTCACTACCAATGATTTTCTCAAAATACTGAGACAATTTATCAACCTTACTTTCAATAAAATCAATCAGTTTTTGGTCTGCTTTAAATTTTACGGCATTAATTTTTGTGTTCATAATCTTATATTTTTTATAGTTATGCTCTTGGATGAGCTTTTTTATGAATATTAATCATCTTTTCTATTGTATTGTGTGTGTATATTTGTGTAGCTGACAACGAAGCATGCCCAAGCAATTCTTTTATAGCATTGATGTCTGCTCCATTATTCAACATGTGAGTAGCAAACGTATGTCGCAACACATGTGGGCTTTTTTTCTTTGCTGTTGATACTTGCTGAATATACTTGTTTACAACTCTATACACTAATTTTGAATAAATCGCACTCCCCTTTTCCGTAACAAAAAAATATTTTGGGGAAGCAATTGACTTCAAATTTGCTTTCTCATTTACATATATATTAATTAATGTTTTCAACCCATTTTGAATGGGTATTATTCTTTCTTTATTACGTTTTCCTATAACTTTTATTGTATCTTGTATTAAATCCACATTTTTTGTTTCAAGGTTTACCAATTCAGACAATCTTATCCCTGTTTGGTAAAACATTTCTATCATCAAATGATCTCTATACCCGTTAAAGTTTTTCGGAAAAGAAATATCATCTACAAAATGGTTAATTTGCTTTTCTGTTAAAAATACTGGTAGATTTCGTTCTTTTTTAGGTAAAATCAATCCTTGAACAGGATTTATTGAAATATAACCTTCCTTTAAAAGGAATTTGTAAAATGATTTTGCTGAAGATATTTTTCTATGAATAGAATTTTTAGACAACTTTTTGTTCATCATATCCACAAGCGCTCCAAAGCATTCACATCATTTTGATACGCTAAAAGGGTATGCTCAGAATATCTTTTTTGAACTTTTATATAATTGAAAAACTCTTTTTTCATAAAAACTTCTCATTTAGTTGTAAATATACAAAATTTTTACTTAAAAATAAGTGTTTTCACTTAAAATTTATAAAAAAATTAATTTCCTGAAAAATATAGAGGAAATATGACGAAGTTATCCCTTTGTAAAAAAAGATAAAGGTATTATGTTATCATTCATTAAATTTCAATACAAAGGCGCAAAACATACAGCTTTTCTCTCTGTATATTTGCGCCTTTGCAATAAAAAATAATTTTTTCTGATTAGAAACTATGGTTCAAAAGTTCCCTCTGTATTTTCATTAAAATCTATGGTAAACTCAGCATGTTCAGCATCAGATTTATAGACTTTGATTGTAAATATAAATTGTATCATTGCTCAAATTTGAAGTTACAATAAAATCTTCGGAACAACAAGTAAACTCTACATTCACATGATTTAAATTAAGATAATGCTCATTTATAGCATTATACTCTATATATTCCGCTTCATCATCTTTTGCACCCTGTTTACACTCTTCGGAATGTGTTAAACTTCTAAGCTGGAATGGCTCTTTAATAGAAATTGTTGCCTTTTCCTCTTTACATCCTGTAGCAACAAATAATGTTGCCAACAGCATTAATGTTATTATTTTTTTCATAGCTTGTATGTTATTTTTATTCTATTTCGATTCACATAAACTCACATACACTTTCTTAGCACTAGTTTTTAAGGCTCAATGTAAAAAGTTCCTTCTGTATCTCCATTAAAATTTATTGTAAATTGTGCTTGCACAATATTAAACTTATGTATTTTAATTACATATTCTTGATATTTCAACGGCCCCACCTCATAGTTTAAATCATATTTACAAAGACAATCACATTCAGATACTGCCTCATTTTCATAAATATAGATTGTATCATTACTCAAATTTGAAGTTACAATTAATTCTTCGGGACAACAATTAAACACTGTATTTATATGATTCATATCAAGATAATAGTCATTGACCGTTTTATACAATACATACTCTTGTTCATCATCTTTTGCTCCATCTTTACATTCTTCTGAATCCGTTAATTTTTTAACACGAAACGGCTCTTTAGGATAAAGCGTAGTCTTTTCCTCTTTACATCCTGTAACAACAAATAATGTTGCTAACAGCATTAATGTTATTATTTTTTTCATAGCTTGTTTAGTTTTAAAGGTTTGCTAAATAGAACTTTAAATGAGTGTTATGTGCTTAAAACCACAAAAAGAATTAACTTTTTTTGTGATTCACGTGATTAAATCTCCTGATTCTGTATTAGCTTTTGCTTGTAAATCGCTTTTAATTTTTGTTCTCTTTTGATTACGGATGGCTTTGTGTACTTTTGTCTTGCACGCAATTCCTTGATTACTCCGGTTCTATCAAATTTTCTTTTGAGTTTCTTTAAAGCTCTTTCAATGCTTTCGCCCTCTTTAACAGGTACAATAATCATGTTAAATACGCTCCTTTTAATTAAATTAATACTAAAATAAAATCTATTTAGACTGCAAAGGTAAAAAAATTATCGGAATATCAAAGTTGAATTAAATTGTGACTTATCCCAAATACATTTTTAATAAAGAACTGCGAGAGGTACTTTTCAGTCTTCTTAGTGCTTTCTCTTTAATTTGCCTCACTCTTTCTCTTGTCAACCCATATTTTTCACCTATTTCTTCCATTGTTAAAGGATGCCCTCCATCCAATCCAAAGAAAAGACGAACAACATCTGCTTCTCTTTGCGTTAATGTTTCAATGGCTCTGTCAATCTCTTTTTTCAATGACTCATACATCAATTCGGTTTCCGGCGTAACGGAATCTTCACTATGAATAATGTCATACATATTATTATCCTCATCTTCGCGAAGTGGCGCATCCATAGAAACATGTCGCCCATTATGTCTAACATGCTCTTTTACCTCACTTACAGATATATCTAAATACTCTGCCACTTCTTCTGCGTTGGGCTTGCGATCCAATTCTTGCTCCAAATGGATAAATGCTTTGTTGATTTTATTAATCGAACCTATTTTATTAAGAGGCAACCTCACAATCCTTGACTGTTCTGCCAAAGCTTGCAAAATAGATTGACGTATCCACCAAACAGCATAAGAGATAAACTTAAATCCTCTTGTTTCATCAAAACGCTGAGCCGCTTTTATCAATCCCAAATTCCCTTCATTAATTAAATCAGGGAGGCTTAATCCTTGATTTTGGTATTGTTTGGAAACAGAAACTACAAATCTCAGATTGGCTTTTGTTAATTTCTCCAATGCTATACTATCCCCTTGTCTAATTCTCTTAGCCAATTCCACCTCTTCATCTATAGTTAACAAATCTACCTTTCCAATTTCTTGAAGATATTTGTCCAGAGAAGCTATTTCTCTGTTTGTAACTTGTTTTGTAATTTTTAACTGCCTCATAAATAATATAGCGACAAAACCTTAAGGCTTTGTTTTGTTTAAGAATTTAAGTTTATTTAATGACTTATTTTCACTTGATTTTGCAAAGGTAATAATCTTATATGTTTACGATGCTTTTTCTTGCAAAGTTTTTTTGATAATTTAGATTGATTCAAGATAAAAATAAGACTAAATATTTTGATTTTTAATCAATTGACTCAACCTCCCTACATCTTTCCAATCATCTTCCGAATGATCAAATCCTCCTATTTTATTGTGTAAACAAATATTCATATACCATTCTAATATAGGAAAAATAGTCTTTTCCTTAGGTAAAGTTTCCAAAATAGCTGGCTCAATAATATGTATACCGCTAAATCGGAATTTATTCACATTTGTAGTTGCTCTTGGAAGAATTACCTCTGAAGTTTCATCATTTCCTTTTCCACAAAGTTGGTTATTATCATCAAAAATAAGATAACGACTTCTATACTGATCTCTAACCGCTAAGGTAATATCATTATTCTCCCGTTGATGATAAGCCAACATATCATGTAAATTAAGCGTTGTAATAATATCTGTATTCAACACAATGAAAGGATGGTTATCATCAAAAAAGTAAGCGGCTTTTTTTAACCCTCCACCTGTGTTCAAAAGCTCATCAGTCTCATCCGATATTGATATATCAGCATCAAAATTATGATTATTAATATATTGTATCAACTGATGAGAAAAATGATGTGTATTGATAATAATTTGATGAACACCATATTTTATAAGGTACTCAATAGCATGTCGAATAAGCGGTTTTCCATTATACTCAACCAATGCTTTGGGTTTATTATCAGTAAGTGGTTTTAGTCGCGTGCCCAAACCGGCCGCAAAAATCATAGCTTTCATTATAATATGCTTTGTTTACAGGTTTTTTAACTTTTCAGGATTTTCTTTGAAATAGAGTCTTGTTGCTACTTTCTTTAACTCACGATACAACACTAATTCAGCAATAATTTCCGATAAAGAAAAATCAGGATGGGTTATTTTTGCCGCAGCAATACTATCCTCATTCACATCAATATAGTAAAGTAAACTAAATAATTTACCGTGCTCTTTTTCCAATAAATGTTGGATATGTTGATCGGTCTGATGAAACAACTGTTCATATATCCAATCTTCATTTTCAGCATAAACAATCTTAAAACCAAACATCGCAAAATCAGATTGCACTTGTTTTGCTGTTTCCATCAATATGCTTTTTCGATTTTTTAATGCTTGTATATTAACTATTTCTTTCATAATTTGGCTATTGGCTGTTAGCCTTTGGCTATTGGCTTTTATTTATTAGGTTTTAGAGATTGGGGATTGGCGATTAGCTTTTAGCAAACTCAACATTCATAATTCTTTTCCCTTTAGACAGGGCGTGCCCTGTCTACACAACGTCTTATTCATTAACAAGTCACCACATTTATAATTCACAATTTATAATTCTTCCCCACCGCTTCGACTCCGACTGACGCACTTCCGTCTTCGGTCTTCTGACTTCCCACTCCTCTCCCCTCTTCTATTCCACAAAAATAGAAAACAAAATGTTACCTTTTAACACAATTGCTACTTAAAATGTTAATTTATTATCCTTAACATGATAAAAAATAGGCTAAAAGCAATCTGTAAATAATTTTTTTTATATTTTAGCAAAAAAGATATTTAATATGGATAAAATAGTTGTTGGGGTTGATTTCTCAAAAGGTTCTTTACATGCTTTTGAATATGCTAAAATGCTTGCCAAAAAAGCTAATGCTTCCATTCATTTGGTATGGGTTGATAGTTTTTCGATTGGCGAAACAATGATTTGTAAAAACAATGAACTAAGAGCTGAAGCTAAAAAAAATGTTGAACAACTGATTGAGGAACATGCTAAAGATAAAGATTTAAAAGAATTAAAATATAAATTACTTAAAGGAAAAGTTGCCGAAGAAATCAGTCGATATGCACATAATGAAAATGCAGATTGTATTGTATTAGGAACACACGGCGTGAATGGGTATGAAGAATATTGGATAGGAAGTAATGCCAACAGAGTGATTATTTACTCCAAATGTCCGGTTTTTACAATTAGACATGATTATGACATCCATCAACCTATCAAAAATATTTTGTTACCAATTGATAACACAAATGAGACCTTAAGAAAAACAGATTTTACCGCTAAAATTGCTAAAATATTTGGCGCAAAAGTTAACTTATTGGGCATACACTCTACCATGTTAAAATCTATGCATCGAAAAGTGGACAGGTTACTGGAAACTGCTGAAAAACAGCTTACCGAAAAAGGGATTGAACACACTAAAGAGTATATTGCTGTAGATAATATTGCAAAAGATATTTTAAACTTTATGAACCAGCATCCTTCTAATCTTGTGGCAATTATGTCTGAAAGAGAATCCGCCACAGGAAACGTACTATTGGGAGAATATGCCCACAAAATTGTGAATCACTGTTCAACTCCGGTATTATCCATAAGATAGATTTATAAGTATGATAAAACAGATTCTTTTATGTGTTTTAATGTTGGGTACATTTTCATCATTACAGGCTCAACATGAGGAACAGAAAAAATTTGGAAAAACAAATATTCATCAGGATGAACGTGTTGATACATTATTAGAAAGACACATCTATTATAATAAAACACACAAAAATATTGATGGATATAGAATTATGATATTCTTTGACTCGGGAAACCATTCAAAAGACAAGGCGTATGAAACAAAAGGCCAATTTGAAGAAAATTACCCGGATGTTCCGGCATACATTAGCTTTAGCTCACCTTATTATAGGGTAAGAGTAGGCGATTTTAGAAGTCGTATGGAAGCGGATAAATTCTTACAAGAAATCAAAACTGATTATCCGAATGCTTATGTATTGAAATCGGAAATAGAATATCCTGATTTATAGATTAAAAAAATGGAAGACAATTTAAAAATAGATAAAATTTTAGTGGCAGTAGATTTTTCCGACTGCTCTATGAATGCATTCAAACATGCACTCAGCTTAGCCCAAATATTGGGGAGCGATTTAATCTTAACTTGGGTGTATAATGAATCTTTTAAACTTTTTTCAGCAAGTGACGAAAAAGAGGAATTAGATTGGGCTGAAGAAACATTTGAGGGCATTTGGAACCTATATGCACACGAAATTCCAAATAATGAGTTGAAACTCATCATAAAAAAGGGAATTATTACAGAACAAATTATTAATGCAGCTGAAGAAACCGGTGCTCAACTGATTGTTACCGGCACATACGGAAAAAGTGGGCTTAAAGACCTAATCTTAGGCAGCAATGCCTTTAAATTACTTAAAGATTGTCCTATTCCGGTATATACCGTCAATGAAAAATCAGAGGCTATACGTCCTTTGCAAAATATTTTATTGCCTATTGATAGTACACCGGAAAGCAGCGAAAAGAAAGTCATTGCAGCACAAATAGCTAAATTATTTGATGCCAATATCGAACTACTATTATTGTATTCGGAAGAAGATGAGGAAACAAGACATTTGGTGGATGCTTCTGCCAATGAAGTGATAGAATATTTGAACAGTAAAGGAATCACAGATATAAAGAAAAGTAGCAAATTCGGAACAAATTTGACCAATCTTACATTAGAGTTTACAGGTGAACATAATTTTGACTTGATTATCATCATGAGTGAGCAAGAAATTGCCACCTCCAATTTATGGATGGGAACTTATGCCAGACAGTTGATTAAACAATCAACCATTCCGGTACTGAGTATTAATCCTCAGGATGATTCTGTTTTCTAATTATAGATTATTCTAAGACAAACACATTATTTTATCAATAAATTGAAAATTAATAAAAAAATATAAAATACAGAAAGTAAGAAGATTAAATCAGAAATAACACTTCCTATCTCCTTACTTCTAACTCAAAAAATAAACATATGAAAAACTTAGAAACTAATTATTTAGGATTAACTTTAAAAAACCCGCTTATTGCAGGAAGTTCAGGATATACTGATTCATTAGATAAATTAAAGAAAATTGAAGATGAAGGTGCCGGAGCAGTCATTTTAAAATCACTTTTTGAAGAGGAAATTCTTCATGAAATGAAAGAAACTTTTAACCAAATGACCTCTCAAGATTTCATCTATCCGGAAACCTCTAATTTCTTTGAATATGA
>PDWI01006292.1_pt1 | contig 14983 bp, 23 predicted proteins | sample 1430891 | NCBI WGS metagenome assembly PDWI01 (sample SAMN01162508, study PRJNA174530) | Oral metagenome, whole genome shotgun sequencing project. | biome: Marine environment; feature: Marine mammal; material: Swab sample of the gingival sulcus; isolation source: swab sample of gingival sulcus... | reverse complement strand
AGGTCTAAAAGATTAGGCGTTTTGACGAAAAAAGAAACTCCTCTTTTTGGCAAATTACTCATAATGCGACCACATTCTTAGGACTTTTACCACTTTTTTATCTTCATCAACTAAATAAACCAAGCGATGCTGGATACTAATTCTACGTGAATAGAAGCCCGCCAAATTACCAACTAATTTTTTATAGGAAGGTGGAGTTTGATAAGGTTTTTCCTTAAGTATATTTAGCAAGTGTTTAGCCTTGTTTTCTAACCCCGCTTGCTTTAAACGTTTTTTGTCTTTGATAGCATCTTTTGTAAAATAAATTGTGTATTTTACCATGCTTCGTCTTCCTCATAAACTGTGCATTCAGACAGCGGCTCGTTTGCACCATCAATAATACTTTTTGCCAGATCAGGTATTTGATTAAGATAAACCGTCTCTTGAATTGCTTCCCAATCATCTTCGGAAATTAGCACAGCGTTTTTACCATTGTTGTTGACAATCGTAATTGGCTCAGGAGATTCATTGACATCAGCAATCAGTTTATATAGTTTTTTTCTAGCATTAGTAGCATTAATTACTGGCATTTTATCACTTCCTTTCAAAGAACATTATAACGCACGCAATTACGTACGTCAATAATGTTGCTTTCCTTTTTCGTCAACTCATTGGCTGAGACTTTAGATTATTCTCCAACATTTCTAAAATAAATTGACAAAGAACAAAAAAAAACATATACTTATTTTACTAAGTAAACTTAGTTCATAGCGCTAAACATTCTCATCAATTCATCAAGTGAGCTAAGGACGTATTAGGAGGGATAAAATGAGTTCAGAAAAAACTATTACCTGTTCTTTTAAGGTTAACAAGGATATATACAACGCTTATAAAAGTATAGTCTCTAGTAATGGAGAATATGTGAAGGGAAATCTTATAAGACATATGCTTGATGTTATCAAAAATGAAGAACCTAACTTAGAAACAATAAAAGCTATTGAAGAAGTTGAAAAAATGAAGTCTGGGAAAATTAAAACAAAAACCTACACTGACATTGATTTAATGTTTGAGGAAATCCTCTCATGAAGTATAAAGTACAACCTTCTGCAAGGTTCAAAAAAGATCTAAAAAAGATTTACAAAAGGGGATATGATATTTCTTTATTGAAAAAAATAATAAAAAAACTAGCTAACGGAGAAGAACTTCCTAGAAAAAACAAAGATTACGCATTAGCTGGAAGGTTCAAAAATTGTAGAGAATGCCATATAACACCAGATTGGCTTCTGATATATGAATTAGAAGAAAATAAGTTAATATTGTACTTAACTAGAACAGGGAGCCATAGCGATTTGTTTTCTCACTAGTCAAATTAGCTATCTAGTCGGGGTTGTAGTTGGTGTAGTTAGGGGGTATAATGACGATAATTTATAGTAAACACGCTAAAAAGTTTATTAAAAAGCAAGATAAAACAACTAAAGAACGCCTATATGATGCTATAAATCAAATACCAAAAGGTGATATTATAAAAATGACTGGATACGATTATTACAGACTTAGAATTGGCGATTTTAGAATATTTTTTAATAAACAAAATGATAATATTTATATAAATGTTATAGATAATAGAGGAAAATCGTATAACAAGAAAAATAAAAAGAGAGGTATAAAATGAGTGTGAAGGAACAAATAATAACCGTACTTGACTTTATGAATGAAGAACAATTAAGTTTATTATTAGATAACATTAAACAATCTTATACTATAAAATTTAAAGATTGGGGAGATATTCCAGAAGAAGAACCCGATGAATGGGACTTAGAAATGTTAAAAGAAATCGAAAACAACCCAGAATGTAAAGAATTTAATTAAATCATTCATGTCCAAAGTCATTTTTACACAATCAAAAACTTTGTTAAGCATTTAGGAAGCCTAGAACGGCTTAGAGAAACCATCGAAGTCAATTATATACAGGATGTCGAAAACGCCTTAGTTCTAGGAACTAGCAAAATTAAGGCTCGCAGTGTACCAAAGACGTACATAAGAGACTTAATTTTGCGTATTCCTAAAGAAATTAGGGGTTTTCGACATTCTGGGCGCCTAAATTAGTTGATGTATTCTAAGTAAACCAACGTAACCACAAAAAACACACACATAGTCAATATAATGTTATTAAAGTCCAGCTCTATAGATTTTATCCTGTTCAAAAGTTCTTGCTTTTTATAGAGTAGGGTGAACAAAAAGTACGAAATTATAAATTCCACTGTGTAAATAACAAACTTAGAGGGAGGATAATGAACGGCATATCCAACTTCGCTATTCATTAAAAACCTCAAGAAAACCGGTCCAAATACCCCCGTTACGACTACTATAATGGCATAGCTAGATAGTGAAATCAGCTTCTCAATTCGCAATTTTAGCGGTCTGATTTCCCCTCTTTTTGCAAATAAAAATGGGAAAAACTTTGAGAACGATATCATTGTAAGCATTGTTATAATAACGTATAGGGGCTCTAATAACCCTACGTGCATATCCTTTCCTATAAGCGCCTTTGAAAAACCACCATTCATAAAGGGAGAGCCCGTAATCCCCAATATTCCCACTAAAAATAGTATGGCTAAGGTTTTATTAGAATACCAGATTCCGTACATTTTTTTAATATTTCTGGTTTCAAAGTGAGACACCGCAGCATCTGCTGCCATTATCAAAAGGGCTTTAAAAATTCCATGGGTAAATATATGCATTAGAGCGCCATAGTAAGCGTATTTGGTCCCTAGTGAAAAGGCTAAAACTATTAACCCAACCTGAGAAATGGTGTGGTAAGATAAAAGTAGTTTAATATCCGTTTGACTAAAGGCGAATACGGCTCCCGCTACGGCTGTAAAAACACCTAATATAACAAATATAAACCCCATATCCAACCTAACAGAAAATAGCGATACCAGTCTTATAAGCATATAAACCCCACTCTTTACAAATAGACCAGAGAGGATTGAAGATACCTGAGAAGGTGCGCTAGGTGTGGCGTGAGCCTTTGGAAGCCAACTGAATAAGGGCATAAGGGCAGACTTTAAAGCCGCCCCCGTAATGAGAAAGGCAAACGGCAAAATCAAAATCCCAGGGTCCTTTAGTTCTACGATTAAGCCTTCTATGACAATCATATCAAAGGTACCAAAAATCTTGTACATATAGCCGACGCCAAATATGAAAAATACCATGGCAACAAGGTTTACCATAAGGTAAAGCATACCGTCATATAAAGCTATTGCGTCTTTTTTATACATTATGAGCATACTTACTATGATGCTAGATATTTCAATAAATAGGTACACATTGAAGAAATCTGCACTTAGAAACACCCCGTTTATAAAGCCCTGAAGCGACAAAAAGAGGAATGTGTATAAGTTTTCTACATGTTTTCGCCTTATACCATATAGGTGGGCAAGTGGAAACAAAATACCACCTAAAAGTAGCATAATTCCAGAAAAACTATCCCACCTCAGCTTCATAGCTATTGGAAAAACATGGGTACTCAAAGCTTCAATATGGACAGCTCCACCTTGATAAAATAACCTAGCAACAATTTCAATAAGCATAAATATTTGAACAAATAAAGCTATATACTTAGTCTTGTTTTTAGAGACTATAAAAAATAAAAGTGATGTCACAACGGGTAAAATTATATAATAGAGGAGGGGCAAAATCATAACTTGTCCCTCTTCTCTTTTACCTTAAGCCAATTTGTTGTTGAATAGCGGTGATACATAGATATGAACATCGAAAGTGTAAGAGCTGTAATTGAAACCCCAACAACTATAACGGTTATCATTGTAGCTATTGGTAGTGGATCCGCCGGGGTAGTATACTGAAACACACCTATTGGCGGAGGGGACTCAGGGCTTGAATCCAAAGACACAAAAAACAGCACAACAGATGCCTGCAAAAGTGCTAGAGCTATTATACTCTTTATTATGTTCCGCCTTGCGCTAAGCGCATATAAACCTATAAATAACAAAATTATAGCTGTATTTTGAGCATCTATCAATTTTATTATATCGTCCATACAAAACAGTCCTCTTTATTTACTTTGGTATCCCTAATTATCAAAATACAAAAATCTATAAAAAATTACCCCTAAGGTCAAAAACACCTTAGATGCAATAAGTACATTTGAAACCAATATATAATAGGGGTTTAGCTCTGGATATCTCAAATTAAAGCCATAGTACATAAAGGAAATCAAAACTACAAAAAGCAAAAATAGCACGTATTTTTCAGCCTTTCCAATCTCCCTAACATCGGATCTAGAATAGGGTGACACATAGTATTTTATAACAAAGAGCGCTGACAAAACCGCCCCTCCCTGAAACCCCCCTCCAGAAGAGTCTCCACCATTTACTATGACATATATCCCGGTTATTATTATTAAGGGAAATATTATAGAAACACTGTTTTTGAGTATTTCAGAATCATGTCTCACTTATTTGTCCTCTCTTTCAAAGGTAGAAAAATACACACAGGCTATTGTAGTAAACATAAGCACACTAGCCTCTATCAAGGTGTCAAAGTACCTATAGTCTAGATAAACAGCAGTAACGGTGTTCTTTATCCTCGTTACTTGATATGAATTTGCAATCAAATAATCTCTAAGCGGAAAGCCAAAAACATTTTCAATATGTACTGAACGCTCTATTGTATATAGAGCAATAAAAAGCATTAATACACCAATCAAAAACCGTCTTAAAGAGATTTTTTTAAACATCTTTTACACCGCCTTGGGTCTTTTGAATGTCATCATAACTTTCAATGTCAACGTAGTCTACTTCTAGTTCTTCCCCATCATTCAAATTTTCTTCTACAAAGGTCTTCAGTAGTGGGAGCTTTAGGTTTTCGCTGTGTCCTACAAAGACAACGGTCCCATCTGGCTTTTGTTCTACAATCAATTCATAGATGTGGTTTTCTATGATTTCGCGTCTTGTTTCATTAGTATAAGTCAATCTTGGACTCAAGGATTCTAGCTTACAGTATTCATAGACTAGATCAATAATATGACGTCTAGAACTGTTTCTATAAAGGGTATCTCCCTTTTCCCCCTCATTTAACCTACAAAATATATCGTAAACTTGATACTGTTGCAGTGCAACAATAAATATAATAGTACTTATAACCGTTGAAATTACAGCTTGCGCAACCGCAACATCTGTAGCCCCATATAACAAAAACACAAAGGACATACCCATTCCAAAAACTGAATTTACTATGACAGCATTTCTTAGATTTTCAGTTTGAACTAAGAATATAGCTAAGATAACTAGAGAAATGAGAACTATTTCTGTCATTCGCTGTCCTCCTCAACTTCCCTTTTACTTAGCCTATAGCCACTAAGGTGGGCAGACCTAGCTAAGACGTGGGTTACTACGGGATTTATAGTCATCATTATAACCACAAGTAAAAACAGCTTAAATGTAAAGATGGTAAAGCCATGCCTTATCATAACTCCTATCATTACAGTCAAGTAGCCTACAGTATCAACCTTTGAAGCTACTAGAGCCCTGGCATAAAAATTGTCAAATCTAAACATCCCAATCACGCCAACAGCTATAAATAAAACCCCGCAAAGGCTTACACCAATTCCTATTATATCCCTGAGCATCAAATTTCCCCTTCACCAAAATACATTAAGAATTCCTCTTTTGCATAAAGGAAGCTATAAATGTTATGCCTACAAAACTAAGTAAGGTGTATATTATTGCTACATCTATGATGGTACGAGAAAAACGCACAGAACCAAGCAAAACTATTGCCAATATAACCTTAGAACTCACCATATTCAAACTTAAAAGCCTATCCCATATTGTAGGACCTTTAAACACCCTGTAAACAGATACTAGTATTAGAGGGATAAGTGCATACAAAACTATTATCATATATTCTCCCCTGACTTTAAAATCCTCTCAAAATTACCAAAGATCATCTCTTTGGCTTCATCTTGGTCATCTGTTTTAGGGTCAAGCCAAAGAACCCTGAGGACATCTCCTCTTTTGTCCATAGACAAGGTTCCTGGGGTAAGGGTTATGGCGTTAGCCAATATAGTGCGGGAGAAGTCGCTCTTTAATTCAGTTTTAAGTGTTAATAGCTTAGGATTAGCATTACCTGTAAATATAGTTTTTATAGCACTAAAGGCTGCTATATATATTTTAAATACCAAAAATATAAAAAACTTTATGTGAACTAAAATATTGATGGGGTACTTTTCTGAAAAAGGAGCTCCTACAAGGTGATTTCCAGCAAAATATAGTGAAAAGACACTTACAAGGGCACCAAATGCCATAGTTTGTAACCCAAAGTCCATACTTAGCATACACCAAAAAATTGTAAAAATTAAAACCCACTGAATATCAGATAATATCTTCCTTATCTTCAAATGGTCCCCCTAATCCTAATCCCATAGTTCACGCCCAAAAAAAACTTGAGGAAGGCAAGCCATCCTCTCTTTTCCATAAGTTTATATGCTATAAAAATATTAAGATTTGAAAATAGAACAGGCGCATTTGTTATACATTTTATCAAATCTCAGTTGCTAATTCTACAAAAATTTCTTTATATTATAAGAGATGGGAGCAAGGAGGTATAAAGCTATATTTATCTAGAATAAAAAAGAACTTAAAAACCCCCCTCAAAAAAGCCTAGAGGGGGGTGAGGATAAACGAGCAGTTGTTTATAATCTCTTTATACTAGCGCTGCTCCTAAAGCTTTACAAGAAGCAACACCCTCATCGTCGGGTGCTTCAAAGCAAGCTAAACTGTCGCATGCCAAATTTGCACCAGCAGCTTTGCATCTTTCTTCCCAGTCACGCATCCACTGTCCATCGTTCCAAGAATAAGAACCGAATAGAGCTATTTTCTTTCCGCTTAGCTTAGGTTCACAAGCTGCAAACATTGGCTCATACTCATCTTCTTCCAAAACTTCATCACCCATAGCAGGGCAACCAAAAGCTATTGCATCGTAATCATCCATCTTAGACTCATCAAAGCTATCTGGACCTAACAATTCTACTTCTGCGCCTTTTTCTTTTGCTCCAGCTACAACAGCTTCAGCCATTTCTTCTGTGTTACCAGTTCCACTCCAGTAAACTACTGCAATTTTAGCCATTCTAAAACCACCCTTTCTAAAATTCATCGATAAATTTACTAACCGACATCTTTTTTTACAAACCTAAGTCTGCCAGCACTGAAGATGCCGATTTCCTATATAATCAAACGGCAACAGTTAGCCGTTCAATTGACTTTAATTTCTTCCAAAGCATACAATAAGATTCTGTACACTTTTTATATTTCTCAAAGGTTTTCTGAGCTTCTTCTATATTGCCATAAACCTTCCAGTTACCACAGCACTTGCAACAAGATGGTCCCTGTTCTATAAAGCCCTTTACATCTTCTGGAGGATATCCTAAGAATAATCCAATTTCATGCGGAAATTCTCCAGATTCATTAAGACGCTCTATAAGCCGCATTATACAAAAATTTTCTGTTACTTCACAGTATCCAAAACTCTTTAAAAGCTCTCCTGCAACCTGATTTGAAAAGTCTTTAATGAGTTTCTTCGGTCTATATACATATACCAGTGCCTTTTTTCCATCTAGTCTAAGCGGTATAACTCTTATTCCCTTGCCATAGAGCCTATCGTTTATATTTTTTAAAACATCTAGAAAGGACTCTTCAGATAAATAATGGCAAGAAAAAATGTTACCGGTTTTCAAACCCGCTAACGTAGGTGAACAATGTCTTACTATTAAATCCTCGTACATGATGTCCTCTTAAAACTTTAAAACACAAAACAGCAAAAGAGCACTGACCAAGTCAACGCCCTTAACCTAAAAACTATGCGTAATGCTTATCTAAAATGTTCTTCAAAGCCGCCATGGAACTATTGTGTGACCTAGCCACTTTAACGTCCATGCCCTTTGTATCGTGTAAAGCCCTTTTAACCATCTTGTGAGATATGGTGTTCGTGAATAATACCAGCAAATCCGGTTTGCCAATGTCCTTCATTCTTCCACTCATCTTTGGGTAAACTTTTGCCTTACATCTATACTTGCCGCACAAATCTTTGTACTGGCGTACCATACATTCATTCCCACCTAATATAACTACACTCATGTGTCTCCTCCAAAAAATACAAGCTTAAAATTCTTTAATCTATAATTTAATTTCAAATAACAGAATAATCATAGTTGTCTAATAGGAATTAAATTATTCCCTAGTGACTTGCTAATATATTAAACTAAGCGATAATATTTGTCAATAACTTTTTGTTAAAATATAACATCTATTTTCAGTTGATATATGTTTTCTATAAAAAAACCCCATTAAACCAATAGGTCTGTGGGATTTTCAAAAGAAATTTAATATATATTTATACGGTCATACTGAATAAAAAAACTGACTTTTGACAAAAAGCCTAAAACTATACCATAAAAAAACTTAGACAAACATTATTGTTTATATTAAATTATATAAAATCTGAATGACTTAAGACATGGTGTTTGATCGCATTAAAAGATTCCTGACTCACATAATGCTCCATCCTGCAAGCATCTCTTTCAGCTTGTCCTTTTTCTACTCCAAGCCTTATTAGGACTTTTGTAAAGAGAAGGTGTTTTTCATATATCTTTTCCGCACAAGACTTGCCGAGCTCCGTTAGAGTAATGATATGGTTTTCATCAACATCTAGGTAACCCTTACTTTTTAACTTACTAATAGCCCTACTAACGCTAGGTTTTGAGAAGTCCATATACTTAGATATGTCTATGGCACGAACACTGCCAAGAGACTTTTCTAGTATAAGTATAGTTTTTAAATACATTTCTCCAGACTCTTGCAAGGTCATAAAGCACCTCCCTATATCATATCTTTTGACAGGGTTTTATATCGGTCTAAATCCATGTTGTAAGAACTGACGTCAGTATAGATGAATTCGCCCTTCATCTTGAAATCATCGTACATCAAAATAAGTTTAAAATTCATAAGTTGGTTTTCAAATTTTTCAAAGTTCCTCTCTATAAATACAAAACCGACGCTTTCGTAGAGCCTCTTTGCCCTCTCATTAAAATCAGATACCTTAAGCTTTAATAAGTTCATCCCAAGGTCTTCAAAAAAGATTGACAAAAACTGTTTAAGCGCTCTCTTTCCAACACCTACAGAAAGAAGATTAGGATCTAGGGCTATCCCCATGACAGCGGAGCCTTCTAAAATATCTATTTTTCTTAAACTTATATAGCCCCTAACAAAGCCATCGCACTTTACAGCAAATAGCATCTTCCTCTTTCCGCTTTTAACCTTATGCCAACGTCCAAAGGTCTTATCATCTGGGAACATACTAAAATCGTACTGCGAATATCTTATATCTTGGTGTACACCCCAAAATTTCAAGTCAAGCACATCGCTTACTTTGAAGGGTTCAACAAAAATCTCTTTAACGTCTTTAGACGGAATGTCCTTAGAATCCTTCAGGGTATGCTTCATCCATAGCCACCGACATAAACAACTGATATTCTGGTTTCCAATGTAGAATTACTGTTCCAACTTCCCCATTCCTGTGTTTCGCTATATTTAGTTCAGCCTTTCCTTTAAGGGCTGGATTATCCTTGTCGTACGATTCTTCCCTAAATAGCATCATAACTATGTCTGCATCCTGCTCTATTGATCCAGAATCCCTCAGATCAGATAGTATTGGTCTGCGATTTGTTCTTGACTCTAACCTCCTAGAAAGCTGAGATAAGGCTATTACTGGACAGTCCATCTCCATCGCTAAAGACTTGAGAGACCTAGAAATATTAGACACCATTATCTGCTGATTTTCACCATCACCAGACATAAGCTGTAAGTAGTCAATTACTATCATATCTAGCCCATGCCTAGACTTTATTTTCCTGCACTGACTCCTTATCTCTCCTATCTTAGCGCCAGGACACTCACTGACAAATATATTGGTCTTTCTGTATTCTTTCATACAGTCTGCCAAGAGTTCAAACTCAGGCTCACGAAGATTTCCTGTTTTAATTTTTGAAAGTTCAACGGTAGAGCCCATAGCCATCATTCTGAGAGCAAGCTGCTCCTTAGACATCTCCAAACTAAAGACAGCTACATTCGCCCCTCCTTTTACAGCCGCATTTCTGACAAAGTTTAACGCCAAAGCGGTTTTTCCCATAGAAGGTCTTGCAGCTAATATAATTAGGTCAGTATTTTGAAAACCGTATAGGTTGCTATTTAAATCGTAAAATCCAGTATCTATGCCCGTAAGCTGACCAGGGTTAAGTGGCATATCCCTTATCCCTAGCAAAACATCATCCATAACATTGGAAAGGTTTGAAAATTCAAGTTTTTTGCTATTTACAGATATTTCAAACAGCTTTTTTTCCGCAAATTCAAGAACCTCAGCAGACTCTGTAGAGGTATATGCTTGGTCTATAATTTCCTGCGAAGCCCTTATCAACTTTCTTAACTGTGATTTTTCAGCTATTGTCTGGATATAAGAATCATAATCCGGCTGAAGAAAACCTAGGTTTGTCAAATCTTCCAAATAGGCGACTCCGCCTGTTAGGTGCTCCTTACCCTTAGTAGCTAGAAAATCTCCAACAGTTATATTATTTATGCCCCTACCCATTCGGTGGAGTTCCTTCATAGCACTGAATATTATGGAATTTGCCTTGTTGTAAAAATCAGAATCAGAAAGGAGCTCAAAAGCATAGTCTGCCGCTTCGTCAATATACATCATACAGCCCAGTAAATTTTTTTCAGCCTTCTCTGAATATAGGAGGTCTTTATTTGGTCTATTCAAATTTGTTACCCTTTTATCCACGGTTTTTCCCCCGAACCTACTCGCTTACAACTTCAACGTTCATCTTAGCTGTAATTTCTCTATATAACTTAATTCCAACCTCGTGTTTTCCAGTTGATTTTATAGCTCCAGTCAGCTGAACTTTTTTCTTGTCAATCTCAACACCAAAAAAGTCTGAAGCATATTCTACGATTTCCTTGCTAGTAATAGCTCCAAATAACTTTCCGGAATCTCCGGCCTTTGCCTTTATAAGTAGAGGCTTTGCCTCTATAATATCTTTGACCCTGTTTGCTTCAGCTATGCTTTCCCTATGTTTTTTTTCTTCAAACCTCTTTTGGTTTTCGTGTTCCCTTAGGTTGGTTCCAGAGGCTTCCTTTGCGATTCCCTTTGGTATTAGATAATTTCTGGCATGACCATCAGAGACTTCTTTTATCTCACCTTTTTTACCAGTTCCCTTTAAATCCTTTAATAAAATTACTTTCAATGTTCTTCTCCTTCCAGATAATCATCAATTGCCTCTAAAAGCATTTTTTCGGCATCCCTAATATCAACATCCACAAGCTGCGTTCCTGCAGACCTCATATGTCCACCGCCACCTAGTTTTTCCATTATGACTTGTACGTTTACATCTTTTATGGACCTAGCACTAACATATATCTTATCATCTTCTCTAACTACTACAAACGAAGAATTTATCCCCCTAATGCTGAGCATCTGATCCGCTGCCTGAGCTGCAATCAGCCTAGGGTTCTTTATATTTTCCTGAGTTACAGATATAGCTATGTGATCTCCATAGCGCTTAGCATTTCTAACTATAATACTCCTGGTTACAAAAGAGGTTATATCGTCCTGCATAAACTGTTTTACATTTGTTGTATCTGCTCCAAATCGTTTTAAAACAGCTGCTGTTTCAAAAGTTCTAACCCCAGTTTTAAAACTGAAATTCTTGGTGTCTAATACAATACCTGCAAGTAGAGCCTCTGCCTCCCTCTTGTCTATTGTAGGCTTCTTTTCCATATACTGGAGAACTTCTGTAACCAGCTCGCAGGCTGAAGATGAATATGGTTCAAGATAAGTAAGCAAGGTGTTTTCGATTATCTCCGCACTCCTCCTATGGTGGTCTATCACAACCTTTCTCTCAGCTATATTTAAAAGCTCAGGACACTCAGTAAAAGAAGGTCTGTGTGTATCTACAACTACTAATAAATCGCTACTTGGCATAAAATTATCTAAGGCATACCTAGAACTCACAAAATAATTATCTGCTACATCCTCAAAAGAATCGTAGACAAGCTTTATGGTCTCATTAGGTTCGTTTAATATAATCTTTGCGTTCTTGCCCCTATCCCTAGCAGCTTTGTGAACACCTATAGCTGCTCCAAAGGCATCCATATCTGGATACTGATGACCCATGATATAAACATTGTAACTTTCATCTATAATGGGTCTAAATGCGTGAGCTATTATCCTAGCCTTAACCCTATTACGTTTCTCAACAGCCTTTGATTTTCCACCGTAGAAATCATAATCTGACTGCCTCTTTACCACAGCTTGATCTCCACCCCTAGCAAGTGCAACTTCCAAAGCTGAAAAAGCCTCTTTTTCTTGCTCATTGTAAGTGAGTTCATCGGGACAAACACCTATGCTCAATGTAGGAGGAAAGTTAGCGTCAACTTCGATACTCCTTATTTGATCTAGTATTGCAAAACGCTTTAGCTCTAGATTTCTGTAATACACATGGCTCATCATAACTATGTACTTTGCCTTGTCATACTTTTTTATGAGGGCGTTCATCCTAGAAGCCCATAGGTTTATTGTGCTGTCTATTTCAGCCCTTATTGCAGGGCGTTTTGCTTCTTTGATTTCGTTCATAAGGTCGTCAAAGTTATCAAGTTCTAATACTGCAACAACAGCTCTTTCATCCTTGTATCTATCTTCGTATTCTTTGTATAAGCTCAAATCGTAGAAGTAAATTATATATAATACACCTTCTTCTCCAACATTCTTCACATACTTGCTACTACTGACCTCGTAAAATTTACCACGCAAGGTAACCCTTATCTTCTTATCTTCCAAATAGGGATCACCTTGGGTAGGTTCTTCTAAATCTGAACTGTGTACCTGTAGTATCTTTCCGAAGTCAAAACCTGGTAGAACCTCTTCAACATTTCTTTTTACTGGGGCACTAGATTTTTCTATCATCTTGCCCATTTCATCGTTGTACCAAACTATTTCAGCGGCATTATTAACCATCATCATGGGAATAGGCATATTTATATTCATATAATTTGCACCAGATTTTATAGTTTCTCTAAAACTTTTTAACCCATCATCTTGAAGCTTAGAAAACTTGACTAAATTTTTTATCGTTATCAAAAAATAAAAAACACTTATGGCTGAAGAAACTAGAAGTATAATAGGTCCAGCATATACAAATATAAGGGCATTCAAAACACCCAAAACAACTAACAAAAATATAGATGAAAATACAGCGTTCTTTCGATAACTTTTATTTGTTTTCATTTTTTGCACCACCTCGAGGCAACTTTCTTATATTAAATATAAGGTCTATGAATCCACCATTCAAGAGAACCAAGGTTCCTAAACTGGTCATCATCATAAAACCTCCTAAAAGGATTGTAACCACTACATTAAGAGCTGACTTAACACCAAATTTCAAGATAAAATGAGAGGTTAAAAATACTCCTTGAACCATGAACATAAACATAGACAGCATAAAAATAGTTATGAATATCCCAACTCCAAAGTCTCCTAATCCACCTGAAACTAAAAATGCTAGTATTAAAATCAATAACATTACCTTAGAAGCAGATCTAGGAAAAGACATCTTCCACAGTGAATTCACCCTGGGTACAAACTTGTTTTTTGCATTCATTATCACACTTATTAAGGCAAAGTTAGACAGGCTTATCACGGCAACCAAAATAAACAACATCACAGGTATGACACTGGATACTATAACCCTCAGCATTCCCGTATCAACCGTTGTCAAGTCAACTGCAGGTTTTCCTGAATTTTCCTCAACTATTTTGCTAACTTCCTTTAAAAATTCGCTATTCCCCATTACACTATTCAATGTTTCAAAAAACCCTGGACCCTCACTCATAAAATCAATCGCCGAAAACAAAATTACAACTGATATAAGCATTATAAGAACCACTATTACAGCTTTTTTAAACATTGGATGTGGGGTTTTTAAAACTAGGTATATGACAAGCGCCATAATAGAATAGTAAAAAAGAAATAATATAGATTCAAAATCAGCTTTTACAAAGACTAAAATTCCAAGCATTACAAGCGTCACACCAGGATTAAACTTATTCTTATAAAGATGTATATGCATGTACACTAAAACAGTAGGAAGTAAAGAAAATAGGATATAGGACATACCAAACTTTACAGTTACCAAGGTTGAGATAATAGAGTATATAAAACACAGAGCCAATATTATAGTTCTGCGATTTCCAGCATCTGACTTCATAGTAAACCTCCAACTAAAGTTAATTATATCAAAAAAAAACGCATAAAAACATTTTGTCTTTATGTTTTTTTAAATATTGAGACTGATACTTGTACGTGATATACTTTATTAGCAAGTTTCATCCTCAGATTATACACAGTGAAAGGAATACTTTAAAATGAAAAAGAGAATAAAAAAGGCTGTAATACCTGCAGCTGGTTTTGGAACTAGGTTCCTACCATATACAAAGGCCATGCCAAAGGAAATGCTAAACATAGTAGACAAACCAGCCATCCAACACATAGTTGAAGAAGCTGTAAAATCAGGAATAGAAGACATCTTAATAATAATATGTAGAAACAAGGTTTCAATAGAAAACCACTTTGACAAATCATTAGAATTAGAAGAACATCTAGAGCTAAAAGGCAAGCTAGAAGACCTAAAAGTAATAAGAGACCTAAGTTCAATAGCAAACATATTTTTTATCAGGCAGCACGATATGTTGGGATTGGGGCACGCCATACTACATGCAGAACCCTTTATAAATTCAGAACCCTTTGCTGTACTACTGGGAGACGACATTGTAGAGGGAGAAGTGCCAGCTCTAAAACAGTTAATAAACTGTTATAATGACCACCATACAGCGGTTTTAGGTGTTCAAAAGGTTAAGCACGAAGACGTAAGTAA
>PDWI01006291.1_pt1 | contig 14984 bp, 11 predicted proteins | sample 1430891 | NCBI WGS metagenome assembly PDWI01 (sample SAMN01162508, study PRJNA174530) | Oral metagenome, whole genome shotgun sequencing project. | biome: Marine environment; feature: Marine mammal; material: Swab sample of the gingival sulcus; isolation source: swab sample of gingival sulcus... | reverse complement strand
CTGATCAAGTTCGTGATGGTCTGCCAAAATTTCATTCAGGAGACACCCTAGAAGTATATTTAAAGGTTGTTGAGGGTGCAAAAGAAAGAATTCAGATCTTTAAAGGTGTTGTAATTCAAACTAAAGGTTCTGGAGTTGCTAAAACTTTCACTATTAGAAAAATATCTAATGGTGTTGGTGTTGAAAAAATCATCCCTTTTAATTCTCCAAGAATTGAAAAAATTGTGAAATTAAAAGAAGGTAAAGTTAGAAGATCTAGAATCTTTTACTTTAGAAAGAGAAAAGGTAAGTCTGCTAGAATCAAAGAAGTTAGAAGATTCAACAAATAATAACAGATTTTATCCTAAAATTTGGAAAACGGTTGCTTAAATGTAACCGTTTTTTTTATTTTCTCTTTCAACTTTTATTTTTTTTTATTATAATTGAGTAGGGCTTACTTAGAGCTTCCTAAAAAAGTCATATTTATCTCAAAATTTTAAACTAAAAGGGCGAGATAAAACTTTTAAGCAGACTAAAGCTCTCGCTACCGAAAAATTAAATGATAAAATTTGAAGTAGTAGCGAATCCTAAATCTCTCTTATACTGAGAAAATAGCAATAGCTAAGATTTTTCTTGATTAGATATTTACAATTTGGCTAAAATTTGATAAATTTAATAAGAGGTAGCAATCATGAATGAAAAAGATAGACAAGAGATTGATTTTGGTCATCATCTCGTTTCTTTAAAACTAATAAAAAAAATACACCTTATGAAAGCTCTTGATATTAGAAGAAAAGAAAAGAAACCTATCGGAGCTTTGGCAAGAGAACTGAAATATTTGGAACTTTCCCAAGTTCTTAGTATCTTGGAAGCTCAAATAAATAGCAACAATACAGAAAGATTTGGAGATATTGCTGTTGAAAAAAAATATTTAACCAAAGATCAACTGGATGAACTTCTCATTAAACAAGAAGAAACGATGCCTCCTATTAAAGATATTTTTCAAAGATTTGAAGAACTTCCTTATGAAGAAATAAATAATCAATACAAAATTTTTTTAGAAAAAGTGGATAAATAAAATGATAGATATAAATACCCGAAAAATAATTTTAGCTTCAAAATCACCACGAAGAAGAGATATTTTTAACAATATTGGTCTTACTTTTGGGGTTGCTCCCTCTTTTGCTGATGAAACTATTGTAGAATATCAAGATTACAAGGATTATGTAATTAAAATTGCCCGGAAAAAAGGTGAGGATATTGCTCAAAAATTTAAAGAAAGCATTGTTGTTGCTTCTGATACGATCGTAGTTAAAGATGATCAAATTTTAACCAAGCCGCAGGATAAAGAAGATGCCTATCGAATGCTAAAAATGTTATCAGGAGACTGGCATAGCGTCTTTTCTTCTGTTTATATCATTGATGGCTACCTCGGTAAAACTATTGCAGATGCAGTCGAAACAAAAGTTAAATTTATTGATCTCAGCGAAGAGGCTATCGAAAATTACTTGAATACAGAAGAGCCTTACGATAAGGCCGGAGCTTATGGTATTCAGGGAAAGGGAGCTAAATTTGTAGAAAAAATTGATGGTTGTTTTTTTGGAGTAGTTGGTTTTCCTGTGTCTCTTTTTGTTGCCAAACTTGCTGAAATGGGTTATATAGTATAAATAAATTTAGATCAGAAATAGATTTTATTGCTGATTTCTGAGCGGAAAATATATGTTTTTAGAAGATTATATTGCAAAGATAAAAGAGTATGAAAAACAAGATTTCTATCTCCCCCAAATAGCTCTTATTCTCAAAAAAAATGATGAAAATTATCTTTTTGAATATCTTTTAAAGAAAAAGGTAACTGACAGCCTAGTTTTCAATTTAAAAGTTCATAATAAACTTAATGATCATTATTTTATTTTTCGCCAACTAGTTAAATACCTTGCTTATAAAATTGGTCTCTTTCAAAATAGGGAACAATTAATTATAATCTTAAAAAAAATCCTTGCTGTTCATAATTTTTCAGATTTAGGAATTGAAGATTTTCTAGCCAATCTTGAAGCCTTGAGCCTGCCTGTTAATAATCAAAAAATTAATAAAAAAATATTCCAATTACTCTATTGTTTTACCTCTTTTAAAGAAAATAAAAATAAAGTTTTTAATATTATTTTACAAAATCTTGAGGCTTATTCTAAAGAATCTATCCGGCTCTTTATTAACTTTTTAAATTCTTTCAATTTTCCCTTTAAACTAAATATTATTATTACTTCTGATACCGGAAATGAAAATCTGGTTCTCATTAAGAGCTATCCCAATTTTCTAGAATTAGAAATTGCTCAGGATAGTTTCCATAGCTATGCTGATGAAATTATTAATAATACTCTTTCTTTGGCAATGAACCCATTCAAAAAAAAAGAAATCTTAGAAAACTCTCAAAATTCGCTTAAAAATCTTTACGAATTAATTGCCATTTACAAGCTTTCTAAGGGATTTATAGAAAACGCCCTTTCTTATAAGCAGCTTGCTTCCTTAAAATTAGGAATGATTAGTCCAAAACATAAAACCCTAATTCAAATCATGCTAAAAAATGAAGGATTTATTTACAAAAGAGTTATTTTGAATATTTTTTCCCAAGAAAAAGATGCCAACAATGCTATTAAAATTCTTTTTGACCTCAATATTTTGGCAGAATATCAGGATTATTTAATTATTTTTTCTCAAGAATTATTGGATTTTTTCAAAGAATATAATTTTTCAGAAAATGATAAACAATTTGAAGCAAAGATTTTAAAAGCTTATCAAAATATTTTAAACTCTTCTCTTATTGAAATTAAAGCCGAATATTTAAGCTTTTCAGAAAATAATCAAGCAACCGAAGCCAAGATTTATTCTCTTTTGAATGGGAAAATCTTTTGGAAAGCCGGAAACAAATCTGAAATAAAAGCAGCAGCTTATTTGACTGAAATGATTTTTTACTATCAGCATCAACAATTCTTAGAATTTGAAGAAAGTTTTCATAAATATTTAGCAAATAAAAATAGTAAACTCTATCATGATTTAGACTTAAGAATGAAACTATTCTATCTTTACAGCCAAATCAATGAAGCAGAATCTTTAAATTTTCTCTATAAAGCTTTAATCTTAGCCAAAGAAACTAAAAATGAGAATTATTTAGAAAAATTATATTTTGCCATTTCAAAATCTTATTTTAAACAAGAAGATTATCAGAAATCTTTAGAAATAATTCTAGAATTTGAAGAAAGTAGTCAGAGCAATAAGAATAATAAGAGTAAAATCAACTACTATATCGCTAAAAATATGTATTTCTTGAAATCTTATGAAGCCGCTAAAAAATATTTAGATTTGAGTCTATTTAATTTATTTAAAGAAGCTCCCAATTCTCAGAAAAATCTCTTATACGGTCAAATTAATGAACTTTTAGCAAATTTAGCTTTGAAAGAAAAGAGTAAGCTGGCTCCCTATAAAGATTATCTAATGAAAGCTTTTAGCAATTATGCCATTAATAATTATGATAAGATTCATGATATTAGCTATCTGCTAAGTGATTTGGCGATGGAACTTGATATTAATCAAGCTCTCAACCTGCAAAGTTTATCTTTAAACTATTATTATAAAGAAAAAAATGAGGAATATTTAAGTAATATTAGTTTAATTCTCGCCAAATATTTTTTAGAAAATTTTGATTTAGCCAAAGCTGAAAAATATATCTTACAAGCTTTTTATTTGTTAAGCCCCCACAGAGATAATTTAAAATATTTCATTATTTATGCTCAAATTGCTTTCAATAAAGCTGATTTCCAAAAAGCAATTACAATTTTGAAAATAATCTTAAAAAAAGATCTTTCAAAATCTTATTTTGCTAAAGAACATTTCATGTTAATGCTGGCAGAATCTTATCTTAGTTTAAAAGATTTCAAAGCCGGATCTAAAATTTTAGAAGCTATTTTGAAAAATAAAAATCTAGCTCCAAATCTTAGCAGCTATGCCTTTTCGCTAGAGCTTATAAATTTGTTTTTAAAAAAAGAGATTAATTATGCCCTAAAGAAAGTGCAAGAATTTGATCAGTATCTTCAACGAAATCAAACCGAAATTAAACCCAATAATTTAGCTTATTATAAATTTTATAAATCTCTATTATATTTTGAAAATGAAGAAACTTTGCAAAAAAGTTTAGAGTTATTTGAAGAAACAAAGAAAATTCTTCTTAATCATAAGCAAATTTATAATTACTTTAGAATAAATTATTGGTATGCTGAAAATTTAATGCAAAATGATTATCTCAAAGATGCTCTCAAAATTTTAATCGAACTGAAAAATGTCTTAAATGAACACCCTAATCTTACCGCTCTTACGGAAAAAATAATAAGTTTAATCGATAAATATTAAAAAGGAAAAATATGTTATACGAATATAAAAATCATAAACCTCAAATAGCAGAAGATAGTTTTATTGCTCCAACTGCTGAAATAATAGGAAAAGTTACAATTGAAGAAGGCTGTAGTATTTGGTTTAATACCGTTTTAAGGGCTGATATTGAAGCTATTACCATTAAGAAAAATACCAGTATTCAAGATGGCTCTGTTTTGCATGTTGATGACAATATACCTCTGGTCGTTGGAGAAAATGTTACTGTTGGGCATGCTGTAGTCTTGCATGCTTGTACTATTGGCGATAATACCATGGTTGGGATGGGGGCAACTGTTTTAACGGGTGCTAAAATTGGTAAAAATTGTATTGTTGCGGCAGGAGCTGTGGTGCTTGAAAATCAAGAATTTGAAGATAATACTTTGATTGCCGGAATTCCTGCCAAAGCTAAGAGAGTGATTTCTGATGAGGCAGCCAAAGGACTCTATGAACATGCTCAGGGGTATGTAGAACTAGGGAAAAATTTTACAAAAGAATGCAAAATTTTGAGTAAAAAGTAATCACTTACTGCGTCACGCTTAAAATTTGGCTCGGTCACCTACTATTGTAGGCTCAGTCGCCAAATTTTAACCAATCCTTGTAACTACTCACTTTTTATCTAAAAATTGGGTAGATTTTAGGAATAAGGATAAAATGAGTAGTAATTTATCATAAGCAGAATTGCGAGAATAAGGTCGAGATTTGAGGAGATATTGCTTATTTAGAGTAATGGTTATTATGAGAAAATAAATGTAGGGGCATCCCTTGTGGGTGATGGAGAGAATCTAAATTTGGAAAGTCCGCACAGAATACTAGGGTTAAAGAGTAGAATGTCATTATTAATCCACAGAGGTTTACCGCCAACAAAGCACATCTCCTTCTTGCATGAAATAATAGGGAGATCCTGAATCGAGTTCAGGATGACGAATAGCATAGGTTTCCCTTTTCACCCTCATCTTTCAAAATTGGTAAATAAAGAAACTATTAACGATACTTTAATAGAAGGACATTATGAATATTAAAGAATATTTAAAGAAAATAATCATTTTTCTAAGCAGAGATATTTGGCATCTTGATCTAGAGAATAGTGTTAGTGGAGTCAAAAAATTCTTTTTGCAAGAATTACAAATTTTAATTTTGGAATTTAAGATTTTTTATAAAAATAGATCTTTGGCTTCTTCCAGCTCCCTCGCTTTTTCTACTTTGCTTTCTCTCATTCCTGTTTTAGCGGTTTTATTTCTTTTTTTCAAGATGTTTGGTGATTCCTTAATTCAAGAGAAACTGAAACCTATTATTTATGAATTTTTGACAACAGGAACCGGAGATAAGCTTTCACTATATTTAGATTCTTTCCTAGAATCGGCAACGGTAGATGCTATTGGTAGTGTTGGTTTTGTTTTTCTATTTTTTGCGGTTTATTCCATTTTATCTTCCATTGAACATTTTTTCAACTATATTTGGGGGGTCAAAAAAGATAGAAGTCCGGTAGATAAATTTAAAACTTATTTGTCTTTTCTCTTTATTTCTCCAATTATGGTTGTGTTATCAAGTTGGCTCAGCTCTCGCCTTGAACTAGTTGTTAATACCAAAATTTGGAGCGGTTTTTCAGTTGCTTTTTTTTCAATCGGACCATTTTTGATTATGCTTCTTTTCTTTATTTTTGTTTTAAAGGCAATGCCAAATTGCAAGGTCTATACCAAAAATGCTATTATTGGAGCTTTATACGCCACCACTCTCTACTACCTTTTAAAAACAGGTTTTGTTTACTATACCAAAATGGCAGTTTCTTATAATGTGATCTATGGTTCAATTGCTTTTCTTCCTTTCTTTATGCTTTGGGTTTATTCCTTTTGGATTGTGATTATTTTCTCTGTTACGGTTTCTTTTGTAAGACAGAATTTGAGCAATCTCAAGAGTTTAGAAAAAGGAATTATTTTAAACCGTTTTGATAAAATTAGATTAGGACTGGCAATTCTCTGCACAATTGTAGAAAGATTTATTAAAGAATCCTCCCCTATTTCTCTCTATCAAATCTCTGAAGAATTAAATATTCCTTATAATATCTTAAAAAATTTAATTAATGATTTTGAAAAATCTAAAATACTCGTAGAAATAAGCGAGAAATCAGAAACTTATATCCCAAATTTACCATTGGAACAATTGTCTCTTAGAAAAATAATTTACGCCTTAGACTTAATGTATCTTGATCTTGATTATTACCAAGATTTAAAAATTCATCAAGATCCTAAACGCTATAAATTCTTAAATTCTATCAAAAATTATGATCATCTTTTGGTAATGAATAATTTTGATTTAAATATTAAAGAGCTTCTTGATTATGAAAAATAATTATATTTTCAAGATCCTACTCTTTGCTCTATTTCTGATTTTTCTGAGCTGTGATAGAATTTTTATTACTAATGATTTCTATTTTGAAAAAGATGATTTAAACAATTATCAATTAAATACCAATCAAACTAATATTTTAAAAATTATTGGCTATAGTAAAGAAGATTCTTTAGTTTTGAAAAAATGTAAAGGAGCTGTTTCCAATTTTTCTATCTTTGAAATACCAAGAGCTGCTTTCTATGATTTTTTCGTAATTGATAATAATTTAGATACACTTGCTACTTTTACCCAGTTTTTGTCTCAAACCAAAAATTTTAACAATTTAGAAATTACTATGCTTGATGTTGCTCAAGGAGACTGTTTTATTATCAAAAAAGCTGATGAAATTGCCCTTTTAGATGGAGGATTTGGCTCCTTTGGTCATTATTCTTGGCAAGGTAATGCCGTCCCAATTTTAAAGAATTACTTATACCAAAATCAAATTTATTCTGCTAAATTCTTAATTGAATCTCATCACGATTTGGATCATTATGGTGGTTTATATGATCTTAAAGATGATCCTAATTTTAGCTATGATAATTATATCTACGGTGAAGATTGTGGCTATCAAATATTGGATAATATTTACTTGACTTCAGATATTTTTTTTGAAGTTATTTTTGCAAATCAAAGAGGTAATAATGAATCTTTGGTATTAATGCTAAAATATCAGGATTTTGATTTATTATTCACAGGCGATATTGAAGAAGAAACCGAAGAAATTATTTTGAGTGAAAATCTCAATTTAGACTGCGAGATTTTAAAGGTTGCCCATCATGGAAGCAGCTCTAGCAGCAAAGAAGAATTTTTAAAATCATGCTTGGCTCAAGATTTTTTAATTAGTGCGGGCAGAAATAATCCTTACCACCATCCGACTCAAATTACACTAGAGAAACTCAAATCTAACCCGAAAGCTAATCTTTTTAGGACTGATATTAACGGAACAGTTAAAATTATTTCAGATGGAAAATCTTATCAGCTTATTTGGTAGGGACGCTGCCGCTAAGCTTAGTCCAAGCACAAGGGGAAATCAATTACGAATTAGCGGACTACCTACGGTAGCGTCGCTAATTCGTAATTGAAGCGTATCATTCTCATTCTGAATTAAACAATATCTCCCGTCCTCTTGATCGGACAAAAATCCCCACACATGGTACAAGTTTCACCATTTATCACTTTAGTTGCATCACGATATTTTTGAGCTTTTTCAGGATCAATCGCTGATTCAATTTGAGTTTCCCAGTCAAGGTCATGACGCGCTTTACTCATTTTATGATCCCACTCAATAGCTCCTTTCAGATTTTTAGCAATATCTGCAGCATGAGCGGCAATTTTAGAAGCAATAATCCCCTCTTTAACATCATCTAAATCCGGTAATTTCAAATGCTCTGCAGGCGTAACATAACATAAGAAATCCGCCCCCTTAGCTGCCGCCAAAGCTCCTCCAATAGCAGAAGTAATATGGTCATACCCCGGAGCAATATCAGTAACCAATGGCCCTAAAACATAAAAAGGAGCCTTATGACATAATTTTTTCTGGAGAAGGATATTAGCTTCAATTTCGTTGAGAGGAACATGCCCCGGTCCTTCAATCATCACCTGAACATTTCTTTCCCAAGCTCTTTTAGTAAGTTCTCCCAAAATAATTAATTCTTGAATTTGAGGCGCATCTGTTGCATCCTTTAAACAGCCGGGTCTAAGACCATCTCCAAGGCTTAGAGTAACATCATATTGATAGCAGAGCTCTAGGAGGCGATCAAAATGCTCATAAAATGGATTTTCATTATTGGTTCTAATCATCCATTCATATAAAATTGACCCTCCCCTACTAACAAGTTTGGTCAGTCTTTCATTATTTTTAATCCTAGGAATACAAGCTCTATTTAAACCTGCGTGAATTGTTAAAAAATCAACTCCATCTTCCATATGTCTTTCTGCTACTTTAAAGAAATCCTCAGCCGTAATAGCTTTAATATCACCTTTAAAAATATTTAAAGTGTCATAAATAGGAACTGTTCCAACCATTACAGTAGATCTTGCTAGCACTTTTTGGCGAAATAATTGAGTATTACCATGAGTACTCAAATCCATAATAGCATCAGCATCATATTTAAGAGCAAGATCAACCTTAGCTAATTCATCCTTCGGATTAAAAACATCTTCGGAAACCCCAAGATTAACATTCATTTTAGTTTTAGTACCTCTTCCTACAGCCCTCCCAATTAAATTTTTATGATTTTTATTGGCAGGAATAATAACTTCTCCTTTTGCCATTAGTTCTAATAATTCGCTTTCAGTGAGAGGTTCTGTTTTTAAAACATCTTTCATTTTATCCGTTACAATCCCTTTTCTGGCAGCTTCCATTTGAGTAGAATAAGTCATCTGAACTCCTTTTATTTTAATTTTTATAGTCTTTTAATAAATTAACAAGTTTTTTAGTTTTGGCAACCACATCATCAGCAGCCACAATTTCAGTAACCAAAGAAACAATCTTAGCACCTCTGGTAACTACTTCTTTGATATTATTTTCTTTTATTCCTCCAATTGCCACAAAAGGAAGATCTATATTTTGAGCTACAAATTCCAAATATTCCAGCCCAACCGGAGCACAGACATTTTCCTTAGTACTAGTTTTAAAAATAGGACCAACCCCAATATAATTTACCCCTAAACTAAGAGCCTTTTTAGCCTGATCCGGAGAATGAGTAGAAAGACCAATCATTAAATCTTGAGAAATTTTTCTAATTTCAGAAATCGAAATATCATCTTGGCCAAGGTGAATGCCATCAGCCTCTGCTAGAAGTGCCAAAGCAAGATAATCGTTCACAATAAAAAGAACTCCATTATCTTTCGTAATTTTCCTAATTTCCTTGCATTCTTCAAGCATTGATTTAAACGATTTTAAATGAGCCTTTTCCCGGTATTGGATTATACTAACTCCTCCCTTAACCATTTCTTTGACAATCTCTATATTAGAACGGTTGTTGGAATATTTTTCAGCTGTAATAGCATAAATTCCCTCCGGTAAAGGCTTAAAAAGATATTCAAAAACATTTCTTTCTTTTAGATAAATTTCAAATCTTAGCTTACTAATCAAACTAATTCTAGCTGATTTATTTACCACTTGGCTAATCTTTAAACTTTCTTCAACAGTTCTTAACCCTTCTTCGATTCTTTTAAAATTGGCTATTACCAGATCTCTATCAGAAAATTTTTCAGCTTGTTCATAATTATTTTGTCCAAAATCTTGACCTCTATTTAAGATGGGCTCCTTATTTAAATCCGCAAAAAAATTCCTCAAACTCTGTCTTTTAGTCTTAAAAAAGAGGGCGAACTCTTTATTTTTTTTAAAAAACCTAAAATAATCTTCTAAAACTCTCAATCCCTCTGCTACTCTATTGATATTAGCATCAAGAATATTCATAAAATTCATTAAATCTCCTTCTTTAATATTTAAAATAAATGCAAGATATAAATTACACGCACCCTTGTAGAGAGGAGTAAGCAATCCCCCTCCTACATTTTTAACGAACAGTAGAAACCGCTATAAATTCTACATTCTTAGCCCCCAATTAAATCCTATCCCAATCTTTAAATACAGGTTGATATTTTTTAGCAATCAAATAATCGCTAAATTCCGTTATCGTTCTCTGATCACTTATCGCAAACTGTTCCGTCTCACGAGCCTCTTCATTATAGCCTCCAACAGAAGTTTTGGATTCCACAGAATATTTAGTTCCTCCAATTTCCAAAGTTAAATTTCTCATTGCGACAGACTCTCTCGTTGAAATAGAAAGGGCTGTTCTTGGAAAACAAATCCTAAAGGCAATCATAATTTTTAGAAGGTTTAGATCTGAGAGAGGACAGGGAATTTTAAAAGTATTAAAAGCCTTATTAATCCTTGCAAAAGAAACACTAAACTCGCTATCTAAATACTTATTTTGCAAATAAAGAAGATGAGTTGCCGTATAAAAAGCTTCAATTTCAGGCTCAAACAAACCATATAAAGGACCAATATTGATAAATAAGATCCCTGCTCTAGCTGCTCTATCAGGAGTTTGTAATCTAAAAAGATAATTTTTTTTAGTACCTGCCTTATGAAATATCTGATAGCTTTTTTTATCATAAGTTTCTTGGTACATCGTAACTCCACTAACCCCATTTTCTTTTAAAATTCGGTACTCTTCCTCTTTTAGAGAATAAACTTCAATTGATATTTGTTTAAAATACTTTCCGGCAATCTTAACGGATTCTAAGATATATTTAAAACTTGATTTAGCCCTACTTTCTCCGGTTAAAAGTAAAATATGCTTAATTCCTTTCCGGCTAAGAATTTGCATTTCTGCTTCCATTTCCGGAAAAGATAATTTCTTACGAATAATATTACTTTGACTATGAAAAGAGCAGTAAGAACAGGAAGCATTGCAATAATTTGAAAGATAAAGAGGGGCGTACAAAGAAACAGCTCTCCCAAAATTTTGAGTTGTTATTTTTTTGCTATAAGCCGCAAGAGCTTCCAAATTATTCTCCGCCTCTTTGGAAAGCAAAACTAAGAAATCTTGAGCAGTTTTGAGATCTTTATTCAAAACCATTTCAAGATCTTTCTTGGTTGACTCTGTAAGAATCTTTTTAATTTGAGCTACATCTCTGAAAAGATTTTCTTCTGTAAACATTTTATCCTCATTATTTATAAATTTCTGATAAAATTACTGAGAGGCGAAGAAGCATTTGCCAAAAATTCATTTTGTCCAAGACTAATTTCATAAGCAATTCTTCCGGCAATCACAGCATGTTTAAAAGCTTCTCCGGCTTTTACAGGATCACTCGCTGTAGTAATTGCAGTATTAACAAGTACGGCATCAGCTCCAATTTCCATCGCCTTAGTGGCATCACTTGGCTTTCCAATTCCGGCATCAATTATCACAGGAACATTACTAACATCAATAATCGCCTTTAAAATATTATCCTGCTTTATTCCCTGATTAGAGCCGATAGGAGAAGCTAGGGGCATAATGGCATGTACTCCTAAATCTTCCAATTTTCGAGCTGTTATTAAATCTTGGCTGATATACGGCAGCACAGTAAATCCCTCTTTAACCAAAGTTTGAGCGGCAATGATAGTTTCCTGATTATCAGGCATCAAATATTTCATATCCGTAATAATCTCAATTTTAATAAAATTACCACAACCGGCTTCTCTGGCAATCCTTGCAATTCTAATTGCTTCCTCGGCATTTCTAGCTCCGGAAGTATTTGGTAAAATAGTAACTGTCTTTGGAATATATTTTAAAATATTATCCTGAGGACTTGTAAAATCCATTCTTCTAAGAGCAACTGTTATCATTTCACTGCCACTAGCCGCTAACATTTTCGGAATATCATTTTTGTCTCCAAATTTTCCGGTTCCGGTAAATAGTCGAGATTTAAACTCTTTTTCTCCAATCTTCAAATTAACCTCCTTCTACAAATGAAATTATTTCAATATTATCATTATCATTTATCATTTGGCGGGCATAATCTTTCTCTTTTAATATTTTCAGATTATACTCTACAATAGCAACCTTCTTTGAAATCTTGAAATGAGCCAAAAGCTCCTCTATATTCATTTTCTCAAGAATTGTTTCTCTGCCATTTAGCATAAATTTAACCTTTCCCATCATCCTCCTCTTCTGTGAAATAGTTAAAACTAAAAAATTTAAAACATAAAATATCCGCACTCTTTTCCCAAGAAACGGTATCTAAAGCTTTTTAATATATAATTTGGAATATTATTTTTGAATCAAGAAACCGCTTCCCTTCGCCGGTACTAACCGGATCAGGTTCTAAGGGTTGGATTAAATCCTCTCAGCAAATTAAATCTCAATAGATTTCATTAAAACTAGCACCCCTAGCGAATATGTTTAGCCTTCCTAAAAAAAGAAGACCCCTTAAAACTAAATACAAAAAAACTAAATATCAAATATTTTTTTATTTTTTTGCCAAATAAATATTTTTTCAAGCAAATAAAGTACTTCAATAAAACAAAAAGATTGCAACTTTTTAAAATTATTTTTAATATTTATTGAAGGGTGGCCACTTACGGCTTTAGCAAAATAGAAATTATCTAGGAGGTTTTTATGTTAGGTTTGAAAAAAAATTTACAACTTATCTTTCTATTATTACTTGGTCTCCAAATAAGTTATGGCAAGGAAATTAATCTAGAGAAAGCTAAAACAGTTGCCGGCAACTGGTATTTTGATAAAGTCAGCCATAGAAGAAATTTTAAAATATCTAAGTCCTATCCAATCTCAAAAAGAGGAAAAAATCTCTGTTTTGTGGTAAATTTTGCTCCTCAAGGATTTGTTATTGTTTCCGGAGATGATGCTGTTTATCCGGTATTTTACTATTCTGAAAATTCTAATTTTCAAGAAAATGATGAAAATATACCTCCTGCATTTCGAGAATTATTAACAGAATGGCTGGATTATATGGCTAAAGTCGATTCTAATACTAAAGCAAGTCATCCAAAACTTTGGGAAAATTACACAAAAGATGCGAAGAACTTTCTAAGTTATACTCAAAATGGAAGAAGAAGCGGACCTTTGCTAGAAGAGCATTGGCATCAGCAATTCCCCTATAATGAAAAATGTCCACTTGACAATGGAGAAAGATCTGTAGTTGGCTGCGTTGCAACTTCAACTTCTCAAGTGCTCCATTACTATAAATGGCCTGATAGAGGAAGTTCCTCATGGGGATACCAATGCAGTACTACTAATCCTCCGATATATCTCAGTGCAGATTTTGACAACACCTACTACGACTGGGATAATATGCCAAATGAAACAACAGGGTCTGAAAGCGATACTCAAAAAGAAGCCCTTGCCACTCTTTGCCACCATGTTGGAGTCTCTGTTGAAATGAATTATAGTAAAAATTCAAGCGGAGCTTTTAGCGGTTTAGTTCCTCGTAGCTTAGGACTTTTTTTTAAATATACCTCCGGTAGTCATCTGAAAAAAGAAGATTATGGAAATGATCTTTGGATTCAAAAAATTAAGGAAGATATTGATAATAACCGTCCCCTTCTTTATTCGGGGCGAAATTCAGGAGGAGCAGGTCATGCTTTCAATTTAGATGGTTACAAGGAAAGTAATGGTTCTTTTGAGGTTCATCTAAATTTCGGCTGGGGAGGCTATCAAGACGGTTGGTACACTCTTAACGGTTTTTATCAATTCACCCAAAACCATGCTGCTACTTTTGGAATAATTCCTGATAAACCGGGTGATGCTCTAACAATGGATTATTTTGAAGATTTTAATAGTTCAACGACCAATGAAGTACCGCTTTACTATGTAGCAGATCCGGGAATTGGAACGGGTTCAAACGCAGGCTATTATTACCCTGATCACCCTGAATATAAAGTAACAGAAAATAATGGTTTTCAAAATTCTAAATCTATGGAAACTCAGATTTTCAATTCAGAATGGATGAATAATAGCTGGTTTATTTTAAAAAAAGTCAACCTTGCTAAGTCGAACCCTAAACTCAAATTTAAATACGCAATCAGAAATTACTCTTTAGGAGCAACAAGCTTAACTACGGGCGATTCTCTAGTTGTCGAAATTTCCGAAGATAGAAATACTTGGTCTATTCTAGCAGCTTATACGAGTAATAATCATACTCCATCTGCCGATTTTAGCGATCAAGAAATAGATCTATCTGCTTACTATAATAAAAAAGTCAATCTCAGATTTAGATCTGTTTCAAATTCCCAAAATACTTATTACCACAATATTGATAATATTAGTATTGAAGAAGGAGAATCAGAAAATCAGCCTCCGGTTTTTACTTCTAATCCTATTACCGAGGCAACTGTTGGTGTGAATTATTCTTATAATATTCAAGCAAACGATCCTAATGGAGATCCTATTATCATCACAGCACAAGAAAAACCTGATTGGCTAATTCTATCTGATAATGGCAATGGAACTGCTTCTATTAGTGGAACTCCAAATGCGGTAGGTAGTTTTCAGATAATCTTAAAGGCAAGTGATAACAAAAAAAGAGAAAGTACAACCCAAGAATTTACGATTAATGTTGTTGCAGCTCCTAATCAGCCTCCGGTTTTTACTTCTAATCCTATTACAGAAGCAACTGTGGGTGTGAATTATTCTTATAATATTCAAGCGAACGATCCTAATGGAGATCCTATTACCATTACAGCA